>Ga0116231_10000401_pt1 | contig 72886 bp, 43 predicted proteins | sample S1TSphgellanicum_2_FD_89695 | JGI IMG/M metagenome (GOLD analysis project Ga0116231, IMG submission 89695) | Host-associated microbial communities from peat moss isolated from Minnesota, USA - S1T2_Fd - Sphagnum magellanicum MG | ecosystem: Host-associated > Plants > Peat moss > Unclassified...
AGGACATGCAATACCAACGTCTTAATGCTAAGACATTGTTAAACATATGCAATACATGTAATTGCATTACATTTAAAGATATTACCTATGCCCTAGTATTGTTCTTAAGTTATATACAAGCAATACCTATGTTCCAATTTTGATTATAGGTTATAATACCTATTATATCACTGTTATATACATTACAAATTATTGGAACATTTTCAAAACTATGCAATACCTATGGTTCAAATTTGCCTAGGGGCTACAATACCTATGACAACATTGTTATAACCATTACAAATTATAGAAACATTATCAAAACTATGCAATACCTATGTTCCAATTTTGCCTAAATATTACAATACCTATGATATCACTATTTGAATCATTACATATTATTCAAACATCATCAAAACTATGCAATTATACCTAGGTTCCAATTTTCCTTAAACATTACAATACCTATGATATCACTATTATAACCATTGCAAATTATTGGCACATTCTAAAAACTATGCAATATTTATGTTCCAATTTTGCCTAGGCATTACAATACCTATGAAATCATTTTTATAACTATGATAGATTATTGAAACATTATCAAAAGTATGCAATACCTATGATTTTAGTACTCCCAATTTCAATACCTATGTGTGTTATAAAATAGTGTCAACACTTAAGATGTCATAATGTAATATGTAATTGAACTTGAAATATTAAATCATTTGTTATATTATTTATCAATATGAAAAATAAAACAACAATCATGAATGAAATGAAAGAGGGTTTAGTTGTACCTCAAAATGCAAAGTCTTCAAATGTCATACTTTCATATTGCACTCATTTTTAAATATTTTTCCTCAATAAACCCTAGCCGCCTTTCCCATAATAATTTTAAAACCCTAAACAAATTAACGATCCCATGTTGATAATATTGATCTAATTTAAAAAGGCCTCAAGTTTCATGGCTAACAATTTTAGCAGGCCCATATTTTAGGGCTAGGTGGAGGAAATCGATGTTTATGAAAATAAATAAAAGAGAAATAAATCCCAAAGGTGGAGGGAGATAATGGCCAACACTTCCCTATTTTGAAATGGTGGACTCGCACATTTTTACTTTAACAGAATTGGATCAAACTGAAATAGTTCATTTGTTGTTTTCATTGTGGTAATTGGTACCAATGTGAGTGTGGTTTCACCCTAGCCTACAATATAAATGCACAATTGCAAATACCAGTTATTATTTTCCTTTGTCTTCACAAAAGTGCAAGGCTCAAGCTCTAGCAAGTTATATAGACCAATGCATGCACATGTAGTAATCATGTAATAACACGGAAACCAATGTGGGTGTGGTTTTGCACTGGCTTACAACATGAATGTGAGTTGTTTCTAACATGTGAAGAATGGTCCTACATGCAAAGTCAAGTGGAATTTCATTGCAAGGAACTTCAAAAAGATATTTGGTTACATGGCAACACTAAATATAATCTAGATTATTTGGCCATGGGTGTCCAAAAAAGAATCAATGTTCAACTTCCTTGAAATTTTGAATGAAGCTTGTATGAGATGATTCATCATTTCCTCCATAGGAGACCCATATTCCATCATCACACATGTGAGACCTAACAACTAATGGAGATGAAACTTTCAAACTAGCTAGACAAACCCCAAAAGAACGCATTGAGTTCAATGATGACTATCTAATTCCAAGGGAAGGAATGCGATATGAAAATCTAAATGCAATAGACAAGGTTTATGCATGTTGCACTGATGAAACATGGTTATATGAACAACCCCAAACCACCATGTTTCCAATTCAACATATAAACTTGCCAAAGGCCTCCACACCATCACAAACCCTACCTAGTGGCAAAGAAACAATATCCTTCAATTCACAATATCATGATTCAAGCTTGTGAATTTTCTAATATATCTCCTCATATATTCAACATGAAACAAAGTACAGTAGTAAGAATGTAATTTTGGAAATCTCGGAAAGATGAGATAAATTCCCTAACTAACCGGTAAGTCACTAATAGCTGCCAAGATTGGAAGACTAATGTGCATAGATAACTTCCTTACCATTTGGAACCTAATCTATCTACCCAACTAGATTTGCAAGAGACTAAAATAGAGAGTGAAATTTTTTTATCAACAAAGCTATGGAAAAAGGAAGCAAGCTATTGATAGATTCATTTCACAAACTTCATGTTGGCATTATTATGACCCAAGAAAATATGCTTGATAAATGATTGTATTCGCTAAAAAAAATCTTGTGTTTGGCAACTAGTCATTTTGCAAATTACATTTGAATACGCGTCATTTGCAACTCTTTCACAACTATTAACCACCCTTGAAAATTTTATTTTACAACTATGTTGTGACTTGTGACTCCATTGCAACTATTTGCAACTGCATCCCTCCATGCAAGCAACTTTCAAATGCATTTCATCCATGAATAGATTATTAAATCCTATTATAATCACATTAATAATCAAAATGCACTTGCAAATAATTTGCTTGAGTTGCTTTATGAGTATATTAAAGATATTTCTAAGGTTTATTATTAAATTATTATTAAGGTTATAAGGTATATTATTTTTTAAATTTAAATTATTAAGGGTTTGTTAAGTTTATTAATGTGATGTTAAGGGTATTACATGTTAGTTCCAAAGCCTTCCCAAAAATCTTGGAATTCAACTTCAGATTAGGTTTATTCCATTTACATTGCACTCAACTAAAACTAATAACTTGCCTAATTAAATACCCATGCTTATGACATGGGGTATTGATGTAAGAGAAAATTGATGAGGAACATAATTAGGCCAAAAAAATGAGACATAAACAATGTATAATCTCACCTTTTTTTTTCCCCTAGACATTAGTTCACTAACTCACACCTTTACAATTTATCCCATAAGGTTTGCCCAAAGTTGAATTGTTTTGTCCCAACTTCAAAAAGTAGGGTTTGGTACTTGCACTTCAAAAAGGCTAGAGTTTACAACATCCAGAAAACCTGGGCCTACTTCTAGAGGGAGAACAGCCCAGCTCAGGTTCTGAGTTCAAGCAAAAGGCAATTGCATGAAATTTGTAGTGAAAATTGGATGGATGTTATCTTATAACTGAACTCTAATAAGTCATTATATTACTGAGTGGAATATCCAAGATTTTCACTTATATTTGTCAGAACATCGAGAATTGGGAAGAAAATTCAATTCCACCAATTTTCGTTATCTGCAAATGTCAGAACAGAAGTGGAGGTAGTTGCAGATGGTACCTTAAGGATTTATAACTTACAAACACTTGCAAAGATGAAAGAAGAAGAGTAGAGAAACATGTGCTCAATAGAAGTACAAACAGGTGTAGAGGTCAGAAGACAGAAGAGCAAACACATGTTCAATAGATAACAATAGTAAATGAAACATGTGGTCAAAACAACATTCTAAGATGCACAAGAGTATAGAAAAATATGCTTTATACAGTCAGAACTTCAAGAGGTTCGTACAAGGATAATTAATAGGAGCTACAAACCCACAGGTGTAAGTCAGAAACAGGGGATGCATAACATGTGCAAGTATATGCCACTGGATAACACGCTCTTGAAATGGTACACAGAAATTGACCACTAACACATCACTTTGTAGTAGATGATGGCACATGAAAACATCACTTGGGTGTTCCTAGGAGCAGCACAACATTGCAGTGTGAAAATTGAGGTTACCTTCCCAAGGTCCACAATGCTGGAGCAGTATCTCTTTTGAGTTCATGATCCATCCACCTTCGGTTGTTGGTCAGAGATCATCATCAAGTTTCTACTTCTGATGGAGAAAACATGCCAAAGCTGTGTGTGCATTAGGTCAGTTGGTGCCTTGCAAGTATGGTGGATGTCTCTCTTGCAACGAGCGAAAAAGCAGGGCTCGCTTGCAGCCCCAAGAAATACATCCACCATGCTTGCTGCAATTTGCTGCTGGAGGAACATCATCATCATCATCACCTATCAGTTAGCCTTTCAGGACTATTGTTGTGCACTACTACTACTACTACTACTAGATGAAATCAAACTTCAAGTAGAGAGAAAAAACCTAACTGAGAAAAACATGTATCCAGCAAAGCACTGAAAGCCCAATGCCACTAGTGCCATGCTGATGCTACAACTAGAGGTCGATTCATCCAGCCCAATAATAAAGCTGCACCTTCCTCTTTCAATCGGTACTTATCACTGTAGGACTCCAGCAATGTCTTGATTGTGCGGTTTACTGAAGAGCTCAGAGGGTAAGGCTGGAAGCCTGCCATAGTCATCCGAGCCTTCCATTTTCCAAGCAGTTCATACCTTTCCACTCGCTCACTGCCTTCACAAGCAATTACATTCACAATGTCACGGGCTAAACAATTTTGCTCTACTTTGACACGATCCTGACTTTCACGTGCCAAAGTAATGTCCAAAGACTCAAAGATGGCTGAGTAGTAGCTCAGGGTTTCCATGAACCGTGGCAAAAATGGAGCTGTATTTGTGTTAGCTTCATGCTCAACAAGTGTGACCACCTTGGGCCGAAGGCTCTTCACCATCCGCAATATACGGTCGCGGGGGTTGGTAGTACAGACACTTTCATCAGGCATATGATGAAGTTGTAGTGCAAAATTGACAGCCAGTGCTTCCCCAGGCTGTCGCTCCAGCATCCACTCCTGCACCTGTGTGCCATTCTTTGCCACTGGATGGAACACAAAAGGCACCCCAACAGCTTGGGCAAGATTCCTGAGTCGTATACCCACTAGCTCTACACCTCCTGTAGGTGACATCCCTGCTAACCCTGATGCAGGATCATCCACCCCTGTGATCCGAAGATGAGGAGGACCCCCTGGTCGGGCAGCTAGAGCTTGTATGAGTGTCATCCACTGCCCACCCTGAGCTATTTCAAAATCGATAATATGCACCCTTTGCTCATTCTGAAAGGCCTCTGCAATAGCTCCGTTCGCTGCCATGTACCCAAACTTAAAGTAGGGACAAACTTCATAGAGGATTTGCATAGCTGAGAGTAAATCAGCAGTTGGTGCTTCCTTGCACCTCAGTGCTTTGTACAGCCCTTTACCAGTTGAAGCTATCCGAGCAATGAGACCCTCCATCATGTAGGCTGCAAGCCGCTGCATTGGGTTACCATAAATGGACACCACCTGATGCAGCTGTGCTATGAGCACGTTTGCCAATGGCAAATCATTGTTTGCAACAGCTTCTGCACATGCTACAAGCAACTGTTCTGACTGGCTCCTTGTATCCATCACAGCTTTCACCTGCTGTTGAGGTCAAAAGGAGTCAGTAACTAACATAGCTCTGGAACAAAAAGACAAGATTCTTCATATAGTCACTCCCAAGTCCCTGGCACATGAAACCCTGAAGCTTTCCCTTAAGAGCAATCCAAGGGGAAGTCTAAATGCTCCTCCTTCATACATTAAAAATGAGACCAAACTGTATAGTCCTGCTCACTCAGATAACAAATTCTCTGCATATGTGAGAGGGATCTGGAGCTTACATCTTCTGGGACAGCAGTTGAATAACTATCTGAGCTGCTTGGGGACTGAGCAGATGCAGCAGCTGTTGCAGAAACCTCATGTGACTGTGAGTCAAGGGGGGAAGTTCTCTCGACTGCAAGGAGTTCTTCGAGGGTATCTGCCCAACCCCCATCAGCAGAGAGTGTATTGTGTCTCTGACTGAGGGATGCTGCCAGATCCGTTTCATCTTCATCATCATCATCATCTAGTAAAGCATTCTCCAAGACTTGCAGCATGTGTGCGACATCACTACGCATCTCCTTTTTCGCATACCCACTATGTGCTTGTTGTGCATATTGTTGTTCGGCAACATGGTTGCGAGCTGCTAGGTTGTATGTTGTTGTATTGAAGGAGGAATGGGTGGTAACAGTTGATTGAGAGGATGTGGGTGCCAACATGGCTGAGGAGGAGGAGGTGCTGTGATGTGAAGATAATTCCCCATTTGGCTGCCCATAAAACTCAGCATCCTCATGGGTATGGAACTTGGACTCCAAAGACACCTCACTGCGGAAGGATGTCTCACTATGGAAAGAAACAGGGCTCCAACCTTGGCCACTGCTTGGTGCTATGTCTGATGCAGCCTGGGACGAGTCTGGTGGTGACAGTGGTGAGATTGGTGAGCCCTGCTGGTTCTTCATTTGATGTTGTAGTTCATACTGCACATGAGCTTGTCTCTGTTGTGCCTTGTCAGTATAAGCTTGTTTTGCAGGGTAATAGCCAGGCACCACCTGTTGACTATTTGCTGTATCCTGAAGATACACACTCTCTCTGCTGCTGCTCCCGCCACCCTTGAGGTCTGGACGATATTGCACACTCATGTTTTCTGAAAGTAGCTGCTTGACTTCAATGCCAAGACCACAAGAAGACCTGTAGTACTACCACTTCCTGTATTCACTTTGCACAGGAATTACAGCTTCTTCAATTTTGGACACCATCAACAAAAGTTGTAAACCCCAGCAGGCTGTGAGTACAGTCACTTTTACCCTACTTCTGCCTGCCAAGGGTTTCTGCAGCACACAAGATTGAAGCCACGAGACCAGCCAATAGGTACTTCAATTCTCTGCAACTCTGTCCCAACCAAAAACCAAAACCCCACTCAGTACCTAACTGAAATCAACAAACTAAAGCTTCCTGTCATTTGTTTCCACAACAACAACAACAATAATGCTTCCAGGAGCTCCAAGGCCAGCTATGCCTTGGAAGGCATATTAGAAATAGCCAAACTCCATCACTAGCTAGGCTGAAATAGAGATCCAGTTTCCTATGAGCAAATGGCTAAAATTGTCCCCTGCTCTAACCCCAGGGGTGATGGTTCGGTGGTACTGCCCCTGTTTGATATCACAAAGGTCCCGGGTTCAACCCAAGGTCCGAAGGTTCAAGCAGGTGAAAGCCCTGCCATGTTGTCTGCCATTAGGCTCAACTTGGGGGTATTGTGGTGCAACCGCTGAGGACATGGCGATTAGGTAATGGCCTGACTTGGGGGTATTGTGGTACGACCCCTGTTTGATAACACAAAGGTCCCAGGTTCACACCAGGGTCTTGGGTTCAACCTGCTGGTGAGCAGGTGAAAGCCTTGCCATGTTCTCTGCCACTAGGCCCTGACTTGGGGTTATTGCCAACAGCTTGTCAGTTGGGTCTCCTAATGTGTTCCAAAATACAAATAAAAATTCCCTTGCTCTTTTTACTGGAAGACAGAAGCTGGCATGGGCACAAAGCCACAAAAGTGAACATGCCTTAAGCCAATGAACCTGGAAAACACTGCCTTAAATGCTCCACAGCAATAACCTGGAACGCCTTACCAATCTAACAAGAGAAAGAGTACCAAGACTCTCCTGTACATGCATATTCGTATACAATTCAGGCCTTATTACATGGACACAAGACATCTAATCAGATTCTCCAACACAAAAGCGCTGCAGCAAATACCTGGCGTGCTCCCGAAAACAAACAAACAAACAAACCTTCTTCAAAACATCCACTAAGAAAAAAAAAACACAAACCTTCTTCATCAAACCCCAGGGAGAGTCAAACAAAAGGAAAAGAAGCTACAATATTGTGCAGCGCTTACAGGAACTGTGGTAGGAGAAAGGCGTGTGCTAGAAGAGCAGCAGAGGAAGAACTTCGAAGAAGTAAAAGCTCCTTAGTATTTCCAATACACAAAACCATCATCTTCTTTCTCCCCACCACCACCCTCAAAATCTTCACACACATTCGCAACGACCACAGTACAGTCGACTCTTGACGGGAATCCAAAACCGCAACTTCCGCAAGAGAGACAAAAAGCGCGCGCACAAAAAAATGTAAGATCTCCTGGCAGACGACAACAATAACAACAACAACAACAAAATTTCCTACTTCGGAAGATTGTCCTCCGATTGTAGCGCTGGTGATGACACCTTCTGTTCCTTTGCTTTGCTTTGCTTTGCTTTCCTTCCTTGGTTCCTGGCTTGCAAAATACGACCACGTTTTTTGTCTCCCCAACACAGGCCCACTTTTTCTTCTTCTTCTTCTTCTTATTCTTCTTCTTATTTATGGCCTTTTGTTTTTACTAAGCCTGTCTGTACAGACACGATTATGAAAATACTTTGCTCGCGTTAGTAAAATGATGAATTCCTATTCGTGTAGCTCCACCTGTGACCCAGCAAAAAATAAAACCAGATGAAGATAAATCAAAACATGCCGGTTGGGCTCAGCAAAATGGTTTTGGCCCAGCATTTTCCAGTAGTACAGGATACTATGAGGCTGGTAAACGGCCACAAGCAGATCCTAATAAGAGTATCTCCACGTGCGGTGCTCAGTATGTGGCCCAGCACATGAAAATCAGATGAAAAAAAATCTAAACATGCCAGCCGGTTTGGCTCAGCAAAATGGTTTTGGCCCAGCATTTTTCAGTACAGGATATAGTGAGGCTGGTAAACGGTGCAGCAGACCCTAATAAGAGCATCTCCAGCGGTGGTGCTCAATATGTGGCCCAGCAAAAGAAAATCAGAATGAAGGAAAATCAAAGCATGCCGGTTTGGCTCAGCAAAATGGTTTTAGCCCAGTATTTTCTAGGACACAATAGAGAGGCTGCTAAAAGGCCCAGCAAACAGTTAAAGGGTGCCTGTAACGGCTGTGCTCAGTAATACGACTCTGCAAAATCCAAGTTTTGATATTTACTTTTTTCCAACCCCACCCAAAACCTAAAACTGGGACTCCAAATAGGTTTGGAGATTAAAAATAGCAAACGACTTGGCCAATGAGAAACAAGGAGCAACAGTCAGGTCATATTTATTACACCCATCTCTGGTGGGCGTTAACTTTGCTGTCCCTTTTACCAGCCTTAGCAAATTGTGGCAAAAATGCTGGGCCAAAACGGCATGTTTTGACTTATCGTCATCTAATTTTAATTTGCAGAGTCTCATACTGAGCAACTGGTGTAGTTGCTCGAACACCTTCGTTATCTTGAGTGAACTAAGAGTTCAATGGGTAGTAGTACCCAATAGCTTTTTAACAGACAAAGGTTCTTGCAAATTTTTCTTGTGCATTTCAAAAAAATTATAACTTTGGCAACAGAGCCGCCAGCCAGTCTTTTTAATGTTGCCCACAAGTCCCCCCTCCCCAATTACCGCCGGTCTAAAGGTCTAAAGCAGTGTTGACCAGACTTTTCTTTACAGGCAAATGATGCCAAAAAGAGAAATTTTTAATCAAATTTTTTTTAAGAACCACCAGATTTTATTTTTGTGGGTTTGAGTTTGTAGCCATAAATATAAAAGGTTGATTAAAGATTTGTACTTTTGTGTCTGGTTTATATAGCCATATTTAGCCACCTAAATGTCTTCTTATGGATGATTGCCATTTTTTTTTCACAGCTTCCTACCGATGATGATCCTCACTTGGGCCACATTAAAAAAGTCCCAAAAAAACACTGGCCAATGTGTTAGTTGACCAGCAGCTATGAAAAGCCTTCTAAGTTTGCATTGTAGAGTCACCATTGTAAACTCAGATATGGAAAGAAGATTTTTGAGGTCCCCAGAAACTTTTGAACTAAAAAGTGGTCTTTTATTCCACCAACCTTTTTGGAGCATTTGGAATTGAGGGTTGTAAAGAGAAGAACTTTCTGCCAAAAGTGAAGTCTGGTCTGAAGAAAAGTGGTGGAAGGTAGGAAGGTAGTGAACTTTCCAAGCAAGATTCATGATTTTTTTTAAAAATTTTGTGATATACAAAAATTTTGAGACATTTTAATCCCAAAAATTTGCAATTGTAGTTGAATTTACATCAGGAAAAATAAATATTTTTCTAAAATTTTCCATTTTTTGGTTTTTTTAAATGATAAAATTTGTTTCCCCCCCAAAAAAATACACACACACAGAAATTTATATTCATGCTTTTTTAAGGGGGATTTTGGAAATCCATACATGAGTTGAAAACATTCCTCTTTTTCTCTCTCCTTTGTCCATAAATCATGATTCTTTGTCCCAAATCAATTGGATGTTATAGTGGCTATATATTCTTTGCATTTAAATGACATTCTTGTGGCCTATGGGATTCCTACTCTGGTTTCCAAAATCTTTTGTATAAGTTATAAGGATTTTTTTTAGTGAAATTCAAACTTCTCAATGTTATAGCAGAAAAAAATTAGGTGGTAAATTGTAATCTATCTTCTTTAGGATGAAATGGAAACAATTTCAATGCCAAAGTTTACTTTAGCCATTATAATGTTGAAATGGGTTTTTGAATAAAATGTTACACCTAAGAGGATAATATTTCTATGTTTGTGATTGAATTTAATTCATATTTGTAGAGTTACATGTAGAACTCAAAAGCAACTCTCAACATCAAACAAGGCTATGACAACAACCATGATATGATAAATCAATAAAAAATGCAAAGATAGGGCTTGGGGAAGTTGAGCTAAAAGTTAAGATTCTTCAAGGTTCTAGTAACATGAGCTTTGCCCTGACAATTGCATACTTGACTCACCTTGTCTAATGCTTTAATATTGTTGGGTTATTCAATTCCTCAAATTTGAGTGAATTTGATTAACTTAACTTTTTCCCATCAAAATAAATTGAACAATGTGTCCTAAATTCATCATCATGTTTTTTTGTTACTAGTCCTTGAGATAAGTTTCATGATCAAAGGTTGAGTTTATGTGTAATGTTTCAAAGATGTAATTGCATGGCAACTTATGACTACATTCTAACACATCATTGGTGCTTTGATATAAGATATCTCCCTACTTTGTTATGGATTCAATAGTCCATGTATAAAGGTATTTTGTCCACCTTTTTGATATTTTCATTGTGGGTTTTTGAAAACTAATGAAATGCCATCAGAATGTTCAAGTATTATTTCAATTTATGTTTCAAAATATTCTAGATATTCTGCAAATAAAAATATTGAACTATTTAATTTCAACTTTTGAAAGATTATTCATTCCATGTTTCAAAAAATAAAATTAAGTTGATAATTGGTGTTCATGCAAATCAACCAATAAATTCCAAAAAAATGTACATTCTCAAATATATATTGATATGATATTCATGAACTACATTTAATAGAAAAATGTCAATTTTTTTTTATCAATGGCATACTTGAGCACAAATGAAGAACTACAAAATATGAAATTGTGTATTTGGCAATTGACACAAAAAACTACTTATACCAAAATAAATTATATATATATAGATATATAATTTTGCCCTATGTAAGCCCCTTTCCAAAAATGTCATTGTTTCATCAATTATTTTTACAAAATGTTATGAAAAGTTGTATGTTTACCTATTATAATATGAAAGGAAAAGTGTCAACAATTGTGGCTTGAAAAGCTTAAGGGTTCCTATGTTCTTAGCTTTGTTAGATTCCAAGACAAAAGTTCCATTTTGTGATGTAAGCTTTTGTCCTTGTCTTGTAAAGATCTAAGATTTTCACCTTAACGAACATTTCTATGATCCCATGAAATGCTCAAATGTAAACCCCTTTTTCTTTTTTAAATTTAAAAATCTGAAATGGATTGAGTGATCATTTGTGAGCGCAGGATAACTAGTGTTGGGTGGGTAAATTGATGAACCTAACAAAATATTTCTCACATCTAATCTATGTGTCTCACATTTTACTTACTTATTTTTTTCCAACCTTACCCATAAAACTAAAACTAGGATTGCACATAGGTGAGAGACTACTATTAGCCAATCATGAACATGGAGCAATTTATTGGATTCTTATGAAGCTCTAGGGCTTTGAAAGTTGTGCAATATTCCAAGGTTGCACTAGTCTTATAGTGGATCTTGGATTTGATTGTCATACCCAATCCAAGATTTCCAATGCATGATTGCATACTAAGCATCTTTGGAGATGCTTGAAGAATTTATTTTTTTAATACTAGGTTTTTTTATATAACGTCTACTAGCTTGAAAATCAAATCTAAGGGTTCCCTTGTAACCTCCCTAGGCATCAAATGAAAACCCATATGATACCTTGTCAATTCTCATGGAATTGGTTTTCACCTTAAGTAAGAACCTTCGATGAGAACCAACTTGAAAAGTAACCCTCCATTTGATACCCACCCAACATTGATTAGGATTTGATGTAATAATTGCCTTGTATCAATATTACATGGTAATATGAAAACTTAATCAAGATTTGATACTAATTTCATACAAAGGCCATACAAATCTTAATACTAAATATAGATTTGCCTCATACCAACCATTAATCAACCTTAAACCCCAATATTAATACTATGTCGTCGTGAAAAGTCTCCCTTTAAAAAAATAAATCATTATAATTGCAAGGTTTTGCAATGCATTATATTCATATAATTTTCTTCAACATGAAGATACAAGAAATGTTGTAAGGTTGTGCCTTGTTTACTAGTCTACTAGTCCATTTGATTTAAGCCACATATAAAAGATGGATGGTTGTAGATATAGGGTCGAAATTTATGATCACTTGTTTTGGACATTAATATATTATTTTCGTAGCTTGACTAATTTAAGTGAAATGAACCAATTGGCTCCATTAGAGAATTGGCCATTCCTTCCAAATTAACAAGAGTTTAGGAAATGTTCTTTAAAATGTGGGACCAAATGAACTTTGCATAGTCATGTGATATTTTCTTTGACAAGCTAGGACAACAAATATGTCAACTACCTTAAATTAAATCTTGAAGTGCTTCTAGATTCTTCTTTTTAAACTTTGTGTTGTTGTTTGGAGGAAATGGAGAGCAATTATATGTATTGTACATATGCAGTGAAAAATTTAGAAAAGATTGATTATGTGGCAAAACAAAAGTGTGTTTGAAATCCATATGAAATGCATGATCAAATGTGTAGTGAAATAAAATGTAAATTACACAAAGGCCATGCCAAATTGTCTTTCCATGCAAATATGTAAATTAAAAGCACAAGCACACATCATAATCCAAGTTTTGGATTAAGGTTATCGAAATGAAAAAGGAAAGATGATTAAATGTTTTAATATAATGCATTCAAGTTTGTCCCATATGGTTTTATGTATTTTTTGACAATCACTTCAAATTAATGAACTGATTTGGTTCATGAAAATACATGGATTAATTTGGTTAGTCCATGTATATGTTGTCTGATGGTGAATATTTATTTTAAAATATCATTTTAAAACCAAATATCATGAAAGGAATTACAAAAACTAATGATATTTGTTACTAAATTTGTCATAAAACATCATTTCCCAAATATAAAAATTATAATTTTTTTGAACATATTAATAAATTTTATTTCAATCATTTTAATTTTCAAATAGTATGCCTTTTAGAACTTCCATATTTTCAAGAATTAATTATTTGAAAAATAAAATATATTGAAAAGGTTTAAACCAAAAAACCACCAAATGTGTCAAACCCAAAATGAGTTCACAAACTTCAAAAAGTTCAAAGATTTGGGCATCCAAAGATAGATTTATTGTGGTTCCCTTTTATCCCATACATATAGGCTAGAAAACTAATTTTGGGCAAAGGATATGGGTTTAAAATGGTGCTACTATAAACAACTTGAAAACCCATAATTAAAAATCAACTTCAAAACAATCTCATCCCTCTTCCTCATAAGGTGCAAGTTATTTCTACTCATATGATGCATGTCTTTCATGAACCTACTCCATTGCATGGCCCAAACAAAGATCCTTTTTCACCTTACAACTTTGTGAATATCACAATTTTGAAACATTATTTGTTTCCATTTATAAGCAACAAATATTTATAGTTCATTATTGTATCATAAACCCAAATGAATGCATATAATCCTTATTTAAAGACATGGCCCAACACAAAGGATTTTGAAAGTGCAAGTGTGATACATGTTGTTCGAGCTTGTATATCATTATTCTTTATAAGTTACATTTTGTTAAAAATAATAGGTATAGGGTAGATCGGTTGGTGTTTGAACATTTAAGTGTTCAAAGCAAGCCAAATCCAAGGGGAAAACTTTGTTGTTTCTGGTGTCCAAACAAAACTTGAACCCCTCCTCTTGGCACATCTAACACACTAACAATCATAACGACAGATTAAAAATGAGAACGTTACGTCCTCCCAAAGTAAAAAGAGGTCAAAAACTCCAAAAAAAAAACCACCAAACACTATAAATGTTGATTATCAAAAACCCAAAATATTCCTTGTATGTTGTTCTATTGTTATTAGAGTTCAAAGATGATTTATAGAACTTCAAATGACGTTCCTATAACATTTTAAATTGTTTTAAATGAATAAAAAACAAGAAAGTTATGAGGTTTGAAAATAAGAAGGGTCCAAAAAAAAAAAAAACACACATTTTATAAGTTGAAAAGCTTATTTTTCTTCTTATTATTTTTTCATTAATCCTTTTCCTTTGTACTTCAAACATGATTTCTAGAGCTTGAGGTAGCACTCCCATAACATTTTAAATCACTCAAAATGAAACACATATGATGAAAATATAAATATGTGTTTAATCATAGGCAAGTAATCGATGATGGGCTAGTCCACCCTAATCAATGTAAAAAAATTTACTAAAGAGATTGAACAAGTGAATTTTTTTTCCTCCAAAATAAGATTCAAATATTCACAAGATTGTGTATAATGTAAACCATTCAAAGAAGTTTCCTAAGGTGTTTCAAAGGCATTTTATATTTGTGACTATCCCTTTTAGGGAAAAGGAAGCATACAAACCTTCTATTTTTTAATTTGAAAAATGATGTAAGAACCCTCCCCTCCTTCACATTTATAATGTATATATGTTCAAGTTTGTGATAATATTCACAAGTCATGCATTCACCTCTTGTTTTACGATGGGTAAAACCTACAAAACAAGGGACATTCTCAAAATGTGAGGCTTGATTCAACAACCACATTGTCTTACAACACTTATTTTTTGAATGCTCCTATCCTAGGACTTTACACTACATCTAATAAGAACTTAAAGTTTGTAATGTTTTCTCCCTCTATCAAAACATTTAGCCCTTTCAATAACCTTCAAAAAGAACACATGGAGAAAAACATTGTTTCATATATCTAATTCAACCACCACACACTCCTTCATTCGTTTTAAAATTTTAAAATCATTTTCCTATAATTGTATAACTAGAAATATTTTTTACATGTGTGATGAAACATGACTAGTAAAGGAATACAAAAAAGGGTGATGTTGTAACACATTTTTTGTACATGTTAAAGAATTCGGACCCTAGGAAGAGATGATTTTGAATATGATGCCTTGGTTACTTTTAAGGTTTTTAGGTTGCTTTTATTTTTTGTTAGAGCTTTCTACTCAATTCAAGAACTCATCTAGCAATATGTTTTCCCAATTTCACATTACTATGAATTTTACAAGTTCCCCAAACAAAGATTTTCATATATGGTTTGTTGAACATTGGCTTGCTTATATTTTATATTTTTTAATATAAAAGGAGATGAAAAATGAGAATAAAAGAGGTTGGAAAACAAATAAACATGTTGAGTTGTGGGAACAAAACACGTTGATGAATGGAATTTTTTTTAAAAATTTGACATGAAATTTTTTATAGTTGATCTTTTTGAAAATGAAGATAATCTAAAGGACCTTATGGACATGGTGTCCTTGTTTGTTATGCAAGTTGCAAAGAAAGATGATAATTTATACCCTCCTACTATTGATCTAAACACATTTAATTTTTATTTGTTATTTGTTACAATTCAATGGTATTTATTGCAATCAACTATTGTTTGTTACAATTGAATGCTATTTGATGTAGTTGAATGTTGTTTGCAATTTCATTAGTGGTTTGTTTCATTGTTTTAATTTTATTTTTTAAATATTTTTTGTTGTTGAACTTTTAAAACATTTGAATGTATTTTAAAGCTTTTTTCCTTATACAATATCCAATTGTTGATAAAGAACATTGACCAATGATAACGTAGTGGCAAAAACATGTGGTTAAAATAGGTAAAACATTTACAATCCATTTTAACATTTCCACAAATGTTAAATATCATAAAATTGCTAATGATGAAATGGTTTTATGAGCTTCAATTGTTTGTCTTGGCAACTTCATTGATAAAGTTGATGTATTGTCTATTTAAGAGGAACAAAGGATGTTGGCACAATCCATGTGTCAACTCATGTTTCTAAATGGTTGGAATTTTTTATTTGTGTATTTTTGTATGCATAATATTTTTACAAGGGGCTATTCCAAGTTCAAGCAAATGGATTTTTATGAATTCACCTTACTATCCTTACCTACTAATTTGATTTTTAGGGTTTGTTAAGGGGTTTCAAAAAACTAATGAATAGATATTATGCATTGTTTTGTAAACCGACATTGGTTTGTCATCCATTGTTCAATTGCTAATGTTATTACAACTTTTTAAAAGTTTACTCATCGTCATCCTATAGTTTAGCATACTAACAAACTTGAGTTACATCCATTATTTGTATGGGTTAAACCTAAATAGAAGGCTTTTGATAAGGTATGATTTACAATGTTTGCAATTGATCATAACCAGTTGTGACTAATTGTTAACATGTTGACAACAAATTTTTTTTGACTTGAATTTTTTAATATATCAAACAACATTGGACAAAGTGTTGAAATCACTTGGATGAAAGAAACACTTGTTTCCATGAGTGTGGGATGGAAGTAATGGATCATAATGATCCTATTTTTTATGGAAAATAAAATTTTAAACTTTTTTTAAAAAAATATTTGAAGTTTTTTTCGTTTCTTTTAATTTGATTATGTCATGCTTGTTGTTTTTTCCTTTTCTTTTTCTTTTGATTTGTGGTTTTACTTTGCTGTTTATGTAGGTACAATTGAAACAAAGATTTCAAAAATAAAGTGATGTTTTGTTTTTGTTTTCATTTCTAGATTTGTTTTTTGGTTTTTGCATTTTTCATTTGAACTACACTTTTGGTTTTTTTTTAATGTCAATACAATTGAATTGATGAGCATTTGAAAGACAAAATCATGTAATGGATTATAAGTGGGGGATTGAATGGTGGTCATTTGTTGTGGTATGATGAAGCTTTTGGTGAAGAAAAAAGTTTGTATGTTAAAACTAAGGTAGGGATCTTTTTGTCTATCTTAAATATATTTTCATTTATAAAAAAATTGGTTGTTGGTTTGTAAGATATTTTATGTGTTGGAGTTCCATTCTAAAAAAGATGAACTAGTCAATGCAACTTTTTCATTTCTTGTTGTTTCTACCAATGAAAGAAGAGTTATTGATCTTGTTCATGACAACTTTGTTGTTGTTGGTGTTCATGTGGTTTTGTCAATGGTGTTCAAATAATGTTGCTATTGGAGTTATTGGTTCCTATGGTGGTCGTGCACACCATGTTGATGTTTTGAACATCATTGTTGTTCATGCTATTTCTATAGATCAAGAACATTCCATGATAAATATTTCAAAAATTAGAAGATGTGTTGTCAATATTGATGAGACTTTTTGGAATAATATGTTAAGTATGAACTTTTGAAATACAAGGAAAGATTGGATGCAAATTTATCATGCACCACTTGAGACATTCATATTGCTTCTAGTCACATTTTCAATTGTTTTCAAAACTGTTGCATAACAGTCAATTATGTCGTTGATCCATAATCTCTTCATATTTTGGAATCATCACATGTTGACAACAAGCGAGGATTTTTCATTTTGATACTTAGGATACTAGTTCTATAGATTGCCATGTTATTTGTGTTGGATGTACAATTTTAGCTTTTGTGATTAGTAGTTCTAGGAGACATTTTACTTCCTCAATTGAAGTTACTTGCATTCTACCATTCCATTTGATTTGCAAGTTAAAAAAATTTCACGCCTTTCATGGTGAACATTAGATTCGAGCTTAATTTGTTGGTTCATTTGTTTTAGCAATTGAACTTGTTGAAATGCTTTTAGTAAGACTTTGGTGTTGAAAGTTTTTTTGTGCAATTTTGTTTTTAACTTGATGCTTTTAGGTTGGTATGCTTTACATCTTTTGCTTGATGTTTTTAATTGTATTTGTTAAAATGTTTTAAACTAGTTGGGTTGGGCATTGGAGTTGAAAGTTTTTTTTTAAAGTAGTTGTAGTTTGAGTTTGAAACTTGCACTCTAAGGTTGCATTTGAATGTTGTTTTTATTTATTTTTCATATTTTGAAAAATAAAAACGAAAAAAATTAAATTAAAAAAATTCATGCATTGTCAAAGGAAATATGCAAAAATTGGTTTTGTCAAAAAGAGATTTCAGTAAGCTAATAGAAAAAACAAAACAAAAGAAAAAAGGAAATGAAAAAAAGAAAAAATGAAAGTCTGGAAAATACTTTCAAATGTTGGATGATTTTTTTATAGGCTGGCAGGTACCTTCCAGTTTTGTTTGTTTTTTTCATTTTTGTGATGTAGTTGAGGTGGTGATCATCCATCCATAAGACAATTTAGCCAAATTTGGCTACAATGTAGATATTAAAGTAAAAAAAAAACAGAATCCTTCAATATTCTTGGCTACCCATAGGAACTTATCATAAAAGTCTGACGACGATTTGGATTAATTTTTTTCCTTCAAAATCTGGTGAATTTGGGCAATTGTTTTCATAAAAAATCCTTTGTATAGGTCGAAATCTTATTTTTCAGGACGAAATTTGGCGAAATTTCGCCCAAAAAAAACGAAGAAATTGTGCATTTATCACTGCAATCATGGAAATAGATTCAAGGAGTTTTAGGGTTTCTTAGGGTTTTGTTGGACTCTGTGTCTTCTTCTTCTCATATGAGAGTTGTTGCATCTTGGCTTTTGTGATGTTACGGAAGTAAAGGTGGAAGATGGAAGTGCACACAGGCCATGTAGCACATCTTCCTTTGCGGAAGTAAAGGTGGAAGGAAGCTCAAGGTGCTTGAGCTGCTGCCTATGACAGACAAACAGCTGAGTGCCCAAGACTGACAAGATCTCCAGCAACTGTTGCCGACAGAAAAGCTGTTGCTCAAGGATATTAGGGTTTTCATCACTGGGAAGGTTTGGGAATTACAGTCATGGATCCGACAGTGGTTACGGTTCAGGCAAAATATTTGATGAATCCCAAGGACCAAGGCGTTGCTGGGGTGCTTATGGTGACGGCAAGGGGATTGAAGTTCACTCCGCACAATCCAAGCGTATCTCTGGAGATGATGGATGTGGATTTTGCGGTAATCAAATCTCATACTGTGAGCAAAGAGACACCCAAGATGAAGAAAGCTTTCATGAAGCTGTCGACTGAGGTTGAGGATCGTGCTTATCTTTTCGAGTTTCAGAATTTCCAAGAGCGTGAAATGTGTCGTGATATTGTTGCTAATGCTCTTGCAAAACAGAAGCCGTCGTCATCGAGTTCCATCCAGCCACCATCATCAACAACTTCTTCCCGTCCGCTAACCAATTCAGTGCAAGCTGCATCTGGGAAATCTGTGTCAGGTGCGACAGACCAATTGGACTTGGTAGAAATGGAGCGACGCCTGAAACTTTTGCAAGGAGACAGTGCACTTCAGAAGCTACACAAGCAACTTGTTATCAACGGGATCCTCTCGGAGCATGAATTCTGGGCAGCTAGGAAGAATGTCCTTGACGGTGAAAAGGCTCAGGGCCCAAAGCAACAAACAGGAATCAGGAGTGCTATGCTCGCTGATGTTCGACCCTTGACTGATGGCCGGACTAATAAGGTGACATTCAACCTAACTCCAGAAATCATTCACCAAATCTTTGCTGAAAAACCTGCTGTGCATCGAGCTTTCCTTATGAATGTGCCTTCAAAGATGACAGAACTTGCATTCTGGACAAAGTATTGTCGGGCAGAGTACCTTTATAGAACTAAGAATGCTGCTGCAGCGGCAGCAGAAGCAGCAGATGATGAAGATTTAGCTGTTTTCACAAAGGAAGATGACATTGTTCTGAGTAGTTCGAGGCGCAAAATCCAGCGCGTTGATCCAACTTTAGATATGGCAGCTGATTCCAATGATGACTATCTTTCCATTGCTGGCCATGGAGTAGTACGGGATGGGATGAAAGAGAGCATGGAGTCTACGGAGAGCACACGGAAGCATTCGATTGTGCATGGTATCAACAGGCATGCAGCAGTAGTGCTGGATGGAAGACCACTGGATACAGAGTTGACAGACACAGCAACGGTTGCGCATGCAGTTGCCCGTTCTCAGCAAATGGAAGCTGCAGAAGCTGAAACTGATACAGAATTCCAAAAGCGTCGAATGGAGCGAGTCCATCAAATGACTGAAATGGATGATCTGAAAGGGCCATCATCTTCGTCGTTTGTTCCATTGACCATCCAAGACCCACGTAAATACTTTGACTCGACCATCCCGACAGGCGAGCTGACAAAGGCAGGCACAATTTCTACACCGAGAAGTGCACTAGAAGTGGTTCATGGGTTCAAGCAACAGGTGTCAGGTCTTCTCATCTCTGGTTTCAAAGACCCATTGATCTCACCAGAGCTTTCATATAAAATCCTTTCTGACGTTACACAGAATATTGTCAGAAGACAACACACAATAGGGACAACAACAGCAGATCATCAGAACATTCTGGATAGTTTTCCTCACGCAACAAGAGAGGAGGTGATGACCCATGTGGCAACTGTGAACGAGCTCCTTCGTCATTTTTGGGCATCTTACCCTCTGACCTCTGCACTTCTCGTGCAGAAAGTGGTTCGATTGAAGGATGCAATGTCTGGAATTTACAAGCGAATCCAGGAGTCAAAAGAAGCTGCACCATCTGAGATCCGACACCTGTTTTCTCAGCTCCTTCAACCACTGGTTCAGGCCCTGGATGCTGCCTTTGCACACTATGACACAGAATCTGCAAAGCGGGCTACCCGACCCACCCAAGGTCTGTTTGCTTCAAATACTTTGGTTAATGGTACTGTCCAGGTTGTCTGAACAAAGGTTGTGCCAATTGATAGCAATGCCTGGTGCCAATTGATAGCAGTATCTGGTGTATCAGTGGAGGTAAGTGTTATAGCATCAGGCTCATGACAGTTTGACAGAGACAGAGATTTTGATTCAGAAATGCAAAGGCTGATTGATACCATCCCTTCCGAGTATAATATTTGCTAGAGGAAACTGCACTAGATTTCAATGCATGATTTGCACCATGTACATGGGATCTTCAGAACCCAGGTTTTACGAAAACAGCTGTTTTTTTGTAAAGCATAGCAGACACATTTTTTGATGAGAACTTCACTGATCAAAAATGGTGGAGAGAAAGAGAGTTTTTTGCAAAGCATAGCAAACCCATTTCTTTGATGAGAACTTCACTGCTCAAAAACAGTAGGGAGAAAAGAGAGTTTTTGTAAAGCACAGCAGACCCATGAGAACATGGATCAAAAACGGTAGAGAGAAAGAGAGTTTTTGTAAAGCATAGCAGACCCATTCTTTGCAACTGATAAAAAACGGTAAATAGAAAGAGAGTTTTTGTAAAGCATAGCAGACCCATTCTTTGATGAGGACTTCATGGATGAAAATGGTAGGGAGATTTGTTGGTCCAAAAGATTACACAGGTAATGAAAAATGGACTTCATTGAGAGATTTGTTGTGTCTGAAGATTGATATTCTGCAGAGTGTGAGAACAAAACTAATATCAAGAGATAAAATGGTGATACAATTCCAGTTTATGTTTTGTAACTGTACTCTCAATGATTTTTTTTACAGCTGAAAGATAATGACTTGCATCAAGGTCCAGAAGGATTTTGTCCACAAGAGAGAGATCTTTCTTACCCAACCAATCTCCATCTTTCCATTGAATACCTGCTCTTTAGCCCACAGTGCAGAAAATGCTGTGAATCAAGACATGATCTTTTTAATGACAAAAAGCTAAGGTTAATGATAGGTATTCTGGACATTCTCAGAACAAAACTGAATGAAATGGTGATCCAAGTTCCAGTTTGTGTCATTTGGAATGGTACTATCAAGTTTAAAATACACACTTGTGTCATCAAGGTGCACAAGAATTCTAGCATCAAGAGATGATGACACAGGCAATGAAAATAAAACACAAGGTGCATCAAGGGTGTAGAAGGGAATTGTCAAAGCACCAAGCTACTCTTGGTAAAAATAGCTTTTGTAGATTGAATCTTCTCAGTCAAACCCAGACTACTGACTATGCTCCCTTCTCCACTTTGTGGAACTTCACTTTGTGCCAATATATACATACATTCTTTTGGGAATTGAAAGAGAGATTTTTAGTAGCCCTAAAGAAAGTGGAGCTAAGCTTGCAAGAAGCCCACAGACTGAGGTCGAACGCTGCTGAAGAGGCAGCGAAAGATGCAGGTCAAGTCAAGCCAGAGGAAGCTGGGAAGGCAGCTGAAGCTACTGCAGTCAGAGCAGCCATCGAGGTGACCAGAACCATGCACAGAGGAAGCATACAGGTCCTCATTGCTGGGATGACCATGAAGACGGCTGCTGGTGGTGAACTTAGCCCAATAGCGTGCAAAAAACTGGTTCGAAGGTGTGCTTTGCGCTGCTGCAGGAAGGAGATAAGCACGTGCAGCTTGCTCCACAAGACGGTTCTTGATTGGAGGTCGTGTTCCACCTGGCCAGTGGGGATCATCTTCCTCCTGTTCTCTGTCTCCTGTCAAGCTTTCTCCTCCCTTTCGCTTGATGGGACTGATGGGCCGGCTTGTTGGCATCAAGTCCCGCAGGCTAGTGTACGAGAGGTGGTGGTGGTTCTGATTGTCTCTCTCAATGACAGGGAGCTCTGTATCTACACTATGAACTTCCTTGGCTACTGATTCTGACTTCATCTCTGCTGCCACTCTCCCTGGTGTCCCTTTGCGCTGCTGCTGCTTAATATGCTGCCATGAAAACAAGGTTGAGAGGGTCCTCCGAAGGCTAAATTTCATCAACTTTGGCATTTTGGTCCGTGATCTGCATCCACACAATTGAAGAAGACAATAAGAGATGAGAGCTTGGTGTGACTGCATGACCAACATCCATCTCCACCACAGCTGTGCAAACAACAGCTCCCATGTGGAGGAGGGGACATACACAAAGCAAAACTGCATGAACAACATCATCTTCACCATAGCTGTGCAAACAACATCTCCACAGCTGTGCAGACAACAGCTCCCATGTGGAGGAGATTAATACAAAGCAGATTGAGCTGCAAAAAACACCAGCAAATGACTGAAGCAAATTGAAGAAAAATGGCAGCAGCAAGCCAGCCAGTAATTGTTTCCTTTCTCACAAGCGGTGAAGAAGGCAACAAGTCTGCTGCCTACAAATCCTGAGCAAACAACAACCTCCTGAATCCTGATCAGTGGAACCACCTCAGACACAACAACAATGAGGACAATGTGACATGCATTCCAGATTCAAAACACATTCATTCTTGATCAACACTGTTGCCAGCAGCATTGTAGGAGAGAACAGAGAACCATCACATGTTCCAGATGGAGAGAGACACAGACAAACAGACAGACAAACAGACAGAGATAATTGGAACAACACATGAAATCAATCTCTTCATCCTTTCTGACAACAGCTCTAGGACCAATTGCAAGAGTGGCCATGAGCAATGAGCATCCTGGCCGCTCCATTGCACAGACCTCTGGAAGTCTTGTGGACTTGAGGAGATGTGCTCTGAAATGCTAGAGAAATTGGACGGGGTTTTGGAGGAGGAGTAGGAGGGGGAGAGTATTACCAGCATATGAGAGGAGCTGCAAGGTGCAGTGAGTGCGAGCGGCTGAGTGTCAGAGGAAGATGCCCCACTGCTTCTTGTCTTTCAGGACCACGCAACGCCCAGTTCGCGACCCGGTTTCTTCGCCTTCCATCTCTTCCCGGTCTGCACCTCCACCGACTACACAGCCTCCTTGTCCTAACATCCTTCTTCTTGTTGACGACGCGCCTTCTGGTGATCTAGTCCCCGACAACAAAAGCTCCAAAACTCTTTCTCCCCCTCTTCCTCCTAACACCTTTCTTCTTGTTCTTGATCTTGTTCTGCTACTTCTTCTCGCTCTCCGTCTCCTTCCTCTCCAAAACATCCGACTTCCAAAACGTTCTCAACCTCTTCCTTGGAACTAGAATTCGCAGCTCGTAAGCTCCTCCAAAGCGTACAAAAACAGACTGAGATTCTCCGACCTGCCAAAGAAGAGCACACAAAAACAAAAACAAACAGAGAACTACAAAACCAAAACTCACGAAATTTTTTTTAAAGAAAAAATTCTGAAAAATGTGGAAAAAACTATTGAAGCTCCTGCAGACTACTCGTCAGAGCTCGGAAGAATTAATTCCTCCAAAGCAGTGCGAGGAGGAAATGACACACAGCTGCTAAGCTCGCTCGCTCGCTCGCTCGCCTCCGTCCCCTCTTCGCTCTCTCTCTCAGTGCTCCTCCTCGCCCTCAGGCCCCCCCGCTTTACAGCAAGAAATTACTAATTACCGACCCGATCCATTTTTACCCACTACGGTGAATTCAGTTGGAAGAATCCACTTGCCATTCTCCCAAAAATTACCCCTCCCCCCACAGTCGCCCATTTTCTGTTTGTCGATTGATACCATTTCTTTTACCTAATCTCTTTTTCTTTTCATTATTCCTTGAGAGGGCTTTGTGTATGTATGTGTTGACCCTTTGCCTGATTTACTCGTCTTTTGTGTAGTATCTCTTTGTGTGTGACAGGGCTTTTTTTGGAAAATTAATAAATAAATTTCACTTGTGATATTAAAAAATTGGAATTTTTTTCCAAAAATAGAAAAATTAGTGGAACTTACACTAGAAAAAAATAAAATTCCCCAATTATTCCCAATTTTTTGCCAAAAAAATGACAAAATTTGTTGGGGGAAAAAAAAAAAAAAAACCTGGCATATGTGTGTGTGTGAGTGGGGTTTATTTTTCTCTATGAAGTAAGTAGTAATTTCCGGGTTCGATGGAGGAATCAAATGAATGGGTTTTAAGTGTGACGGGGCTTTGCAATGAGCGGAATGAATTTTTGATTAGTGGAGTTTCTTTCTCCGCATGTCCATTATAATGTTGTTATAGGCTCAATGGGACAGATGGAGGAGGAGGGGTGCCACATCTGACCAATAAATAAGTAGTCCATTGTCGAGAGAATTGGGTTGTTCGGTTTGGTAGGATAATGCGGGAAATTGGGGAGTTGGGGTGCTTTGGATTTTATTGGTTGCACCATCGGTGGTACAAAACAATTTGTTACATCCGGGTGGGCAAGTAGGTATGCCAGCACCTTCAAAGTTTCGTTGCTAAAGCCGAATCTTTTCTTTCTTTTTTTTTTTTTGGTTTTTTTAAAATTAGACTTTGAGGTGGCTTGTTTGACCATCTTTTGATATCGATATATTTTTAATAATTTTTTAAAAAATTGACCATGAAAGGAACCAAATGAAATCTCCAAAAATTATTTATGTGATTTACTATGTGATTATATATTTCTACAAGCAATATATTTTTCGGGTGCATGTGTGATGTTCAATTAATTGTTTTCTCTAATAAAATTGTAAGATTCATTAACCTTTTATGATCCAAAAATTAAAAAATTGACAAAGAATTTTTTTTAATATAAAATAATTAAAAAAGTAGTGGGCATTTTGGGAAAAGGTGAAAAAAAAATTCCAAATTTCCTCATTAAATTACTAAATTAATACCAATTATTACCAAGTTCCATATAATAATACAATATGCTCAATCTAAAAGTCAATTTTGGAGTGTCAAATTTCAGTGGTTTTTTTAGCTAGCAAACTTTTTGCTATTTTACAATGGTTTTGAAGAAAAATTTGGAATACATCTTTTTCAAATTTAAAATGTGTTTTCCAAGCAAATTTTTTACCACTTTTGTGTAATTTTAAAAAAAAGAAAGTAAAAGAAAATAAATGATACAATATTCCCAATTTATAACCAAGGTCATAGTTCTATGCTTTCCATGGTGGAATACAATTTTTTTGAAATAAAATGAAATGAAAAAAGTTGCCACACACCACAAGTCCTTCCTTCATCCATCCTCATTTCATCTCTCCACCAAAAACTTTGTTTTTCTTGTTTTGGATTGACTTGGAATATGTTCATACATCACAAGCTTTTGTGTTCAACTCAACTTGCCCAACTCGTGTAGATGGCTACATAATCTAGTTCAATATAACTCCAATTCCTTAGGCTAGGAACTACCATTTAATGCCAACTATCAATAGAGCTTTATGATTTGCAACCACTACACAAGTATATGCATCAAGTATACATTGTACACACACAAACATAAAAAAGATACCTTACTTGTAGTAGTGGCAAGGTGAAATTTGTTGATGCTATGATTCATTACTAACAATTGTGGGGTTTAGTTTGGCCACTCTATTCACTATGGGTCCTTAAAAAAAAGCTGAACTAGGTTATCATAGCTCACCATTATTCTTCGTCATTTTTACTAATAATGAATTAGGCCACCATATCCTTGCATCATTTCACCTTTGTGAAACTTGAGTCATTCATGTCCATGTTTAGTATAAGCACTTTATTAGCATACCTAATTCAGTTAGGTTAATTTTTTTTGTATTGTTCAAATAATTATTTTAGTTTTAAAATAATAGCTTATAATTTGTGAATAATGTGTATATTGCATTATGACTATGTATAAAATTTATTAAATGTGTGTATGTTAAATATAATGACATTATATTTAATACTTAAACATCTAACAACCCATATATTAAAAATTTTAAAATTAAATATTTTATAACATAAATATGAAATATTAATACCAATATTATTATTTTTAAAGATAAGATATATATATGCTATAAACTCATTTCCATCAAAAAATGTTGGAACTTGTCAAATCATATTTTGTCATGAATTTTTTTTTAATGAATTTTTATCAACAATGAAATTCAAATGTGTTTTCCATTAAATGGTTTGAAATTTTTTTATTATATAATTGTGATGCATTCAAACTTTTACATCATTTATAACAAAGAAATGCGTTGGTTAGATGGTTAAGACAATGCAATGTCTCTAATGAGACCAAGGTTCAAACTTCAAACCATGTTATCAACTATTGTAAATGTATCCTATGTTGATCATATTCAAATTGCATGTTTGACCATACACAAATTATATTTTGACAAAATTATTATTAATAATATCTAATATTAACTCAAAACATTATAAAAATATGTTGAATTCACTATGTTTATAGCAATTGTTCCTTGATGATTAATAAAAATAATGAATTCACTAAATTTCTTATGTAATGAAGTTGGGATAATTTCATCTAAAACCTAGTGAAATTTCTAATGAATTTGATCCCACCCCTACTAATGATTTTATATAAAGAGTGCCTCCAAAAGAAAGAGGGGATTTGGAACCAATGTTTTTTTTTGGGGCAAATTTGGTCTTGACAAAAGAATTAAGAAAATTTTGAAATTTTTTGTTAATGTAAATTAGCTTAATTTTTCTTATTTTCTTATTTTTAAACTTTTTTTATATCACAAGATTGAAAAAAATTAAAAATTGAAAAAAGAAAAAGAAAAAAAAAAGACCACCATGCTTTGAAACCAAATGAATTGAGAAAAAAAGCATGTGCATGTGACTTGATGAAATAATTTACTGTTTTGGAGTACGGGACACCAAGTTAACAAGTTATGCACGGACTCACAAGAGGTGCGTATTAATAGATTTAGCTGACAAAGAGGATGACAAACTACTTTTAAAAAGCAAAGGGCCAGATGGAGACAAACCTTTGATAGAGAAGCAAACACACAATTTGGGTTGTGCACAACCTGGCAAACCCATTGGGCCCACTTCCTTTTTCCGATTATAAAGTAATATGCCCCAGCTGACGAGCATCTCTTGTGAGCTTTTCTATTATGCAATGTGGGTATTTCTCCCCCTCAAGTTTGGATTATTGTTTTTTATAGCTTTTCTGTTAACAGCTCTTAGGGTCTCCCAACCCCTCCCCTCCCCTCCTCTCCTCCACTCCCCCCTCTTTCCTACTCTTTTGTATAACTAATTCTCATGTTAGATTGGCTCTTCACAATTCGGAATCTGCCAAACCCTGGCTGATCTCTAGTACTTTGCCTTCCCATGTTGTTGGCAGCTTGGCTTTTATTCATAATGAGTAGGCAAGTTTGTTTTTTTTTTTGTTTTGGTTGGCCTTGCCTACTACTACCAAGGCAAGGATATTGTGTTCAGATTCATTATAGAGTATAGTAGCGTAAGGATTTTGGACCCCAGGTAGTAGTACGAACTATTTTGATACGTGGATTTTTGAAAGACGATGATATTTTCGCTTGTGCTGAAACTTGAGATTAGTTATTATAGAGTTATAATATATCTCTTGAAGGATTTTGGTTTCTTTGAGAGGATTTTTTTGAAGATTATATTTTTGCATGGTGAAATATTTGAATTTCCATAGTTCTTCTTTTGCCTTCAGATACTTTTTAATATAATTGGCAAGGCCACAGTGTGACACACCCCTTGTTTAGTTGGGGGAAATAAGAACTCCGTGCAAAGATTTGAAACAATCTTGTCACTTTTTTCTTCTTTGCATTTGGCAGCATGCAAGCACAATTTTTTTTTTCTTCATCTTCCTCCTCCTCCTCCTCCTCCTCCTTTGTTTTTAGAGGAAAAACAAAAAAAGTATGAAATGATCATTTGGCCTTTGCCCCTTTATTATTTGGTACAAAAATTATTAGAGAATGCCCTTCATTCATTTCTGTGTTGAGGGAGGAGATCTGTGTTGTTGTGAAGTGATCTGATGATCATCATCACCATTGTGTCGATCAGCTCCTGCCTACATCTGCTTCCCCATGAGTACCCGACAACATTAGGCTATGTGCAGTGAATAAGTTTTTGATAACTCGATCATCCAGCAGGTGATGACTGGAACATCACTCTTTTTTATCACCAACCAAAGGCAAGAACAAAGAAAAAAGGGTGAAAAAAAAAACCAAAGAGAAAAGCTTGATGGTTTGGAGACTTGCACATTTTGTTGGTACTTGGAAGATTGGTCCAAACTAAGTTATTTGAGAATATTCTATACCATGAGGAGTAATAGCCAGTTGTTATGGCCCCTTTGCCATTCCATAAATAAGTAGAAAAGATTTTGAATGACCATTTTGTTGAACTAGAACCTGCATTGGTACCATTGTAAAAACTAAAACCTCGAAGTTTTTTATTTATGTGTACGACAAGACCCAAGGGCCATTCCCAAAATAAACACACCCCTTGACTCCAAGGCCCCCCTTTTTTCTTTTTTTTCCATCATCGAGCAAACCTCCATACCTGACGCAAAGCATTGTCAGATTTTTATTTTTATTTTTCAATTTTCCTACAATACCTGACAAACACATGAAATTTTTTGAAGAAAAGACACCAGGCATTTTCAAAGGCAAAAATGCCCACCAGAGCAAGCATCTTGTTTTTCAAGATGCCCCACATTTTGTGAAGGAGAAATTCCACTTTCTAACATGTGCAAAATTCCATACACATATTCCATTTTTGGACAGAGATTTAGCGAACTGCACTTACATTTTGTAATAATGTCCAAAAATGTTAGAGGATGCCTTCACATTCTCGAGTGAGGAAATGAGGACTCCTATTGGCTATATTTAACATGGAAAATGTTAGATTTAAAACTTAAAGACCCTAATTTAGTCTAAGGATGGGATATTCATAACCTTTGTAAACAACCCAAAGTTTTTTTGTTTTTGGTTTTGGTTTTGGTTTTGGGGGGTGATTTTGACCATGGTTCAAGCATAGGTGGTGCTGCTGGCTGGTTCACCCAAGGGTAAATGAAGAACTAACTTCACTCAGGCGGTGGAGGAGGAAACTAGAGTCAATGACTTCTCCACACCCCCCAGGCTGTGCTGTGGCATCATCAAATAGGCTTGTGGAGTTATGGGACTGGGGGACCTCCCTGAAACACCCCCTGTTGTGAGAGAATCTTTGGCTTGCTGGCTCAGTATCTAAAAATTGAATGAAAGTAGGTGGGGTCAGAATCTATAAAATTGAATGAAAGTGGGGCCAAAGATGATGATATTGATGATGATGATGATCATCATCAGTGGCAGCAGCAAACTGCAGAAGGCTAGCAATCAATCTGCTCTCTAGTAGGTATGCAAAATGAGGGATATGAAAAGCATATGGTGGGAAAACATCTAAATTATGTGGTGATTTTGGGTCAACTTAGATTTCCCAAGATTTTCACATCAGTACATATAAAGTGTAAGTAGGGACATGCCCAAGGAAGTGGGACTTTTGGTGTGTACCCGCCGGGTATCACAGGAAAAAAAGAAACTAGACTAAGCATTTGGGGGGGCTTTGCCTACCAAGCCAAGGATATTGTGTTTAGCTTCATTATAGAGTATAGTAGCTTAAGGGATTTTGGCCACTAGGTCATAGCCAGGTCTTTTTTTTAATATTTAATACAAGGGTTTTTGAAACATGATATTTTGGCTTGTGTTGAAACTTGAGATTAGTTATAGAGTTATAATATCTTGGAGGATTTTGGTTTCTTTTACAGGGTTTTTTCAATATTGTGTTTTTCTCATGGCTAAATATTTCAGAGTTTCCATGATTCGTCTTTTGCCTTAAGATACTTTTCAATGTAAATGGCAAGGCCACAGTGTGACACACCCCTTGTTTTGGAAATGCCCCATGAGATTTTACACTTTGTAAACACAGCCCAAAGACCAAGGCACTTGCTGGTGAGGAAAAAGAAAAATCCTTGCTCACTAACAAAAACTCAAGCTACAAATCACAATATCCCACCTTAAATCGTAAGATCTCATGCCTTTTTGTCCTCTATAAATTACTGTTTATAACAGGCATCCATTTTGCACTTGGGTCTTTGCCGGAACATGAACTAGCTTTATAGGGCAATTGTACAGAACTATGCCAGATGCCACACAAAGATGTGAAAGCAAAGGGGGTGGGAACTGGGGAGCATATACCTAACAACCTGAATGATCACCAAATGCTAGTCAATTGTGCCCAGGTTTTGTACTGTAATTTAGGACTTGTTTAGTGAGGAAAAGGAGAAAAAGCTAGTGCAAGAAAGTCATGGGAGTGGAAGAAACAAGCACTCTCATGAGGCCTGAGTACCCAGCCCCCATGACTGCACCAGTTCCGTTTCAGATGAACTAGTGCTCATCCAGTTATTGAACCCAGTCCAGTCACAGAAGTTGAGTCACACTTTTTTTTTTTTTGCCTGCCCTTCAAGAGGTTTTTTTTTTTCACATGTGGACCTATCCTGCTCACCCCACTACCTCATTAAAAAAAGCATTCCCACCTACCCTGCTCCTCTACCTATGTTAAGGGTTTTTTTTTCTCAAAACTCTCTTTCTTTTTTGCCGTCATTGTCATTCCTACCGCAAATTGAAAGAACATGGCCATCGTCCATCACCACTGTTGATGTTCAAAGAAGAACAAGGAGTTGCTACAACTTGAAGATCTAAGCAACACAAGCTGCAACATCTTGAAAAAAACACAAAAACAAGGCATGTCTTCTACAAATAAGGTTTTTCTAGATTTTCAGTTTGGGTTTAAGTTAATGTTCATATTTGCTTTGCTTGTTTTCAAAGTTCATCAGCATTTGGACCCTGCTTCAACATCATCTACGTTTAAACTACTAGAGCTTGTTGTGGTGATCGTTACTAAATCAACCATTGTTGGAATAACTATTGTTGGAATGGTGTTGCTGGTGTGGGATGAACTTCAAACACAAGCGCAACAAATGGAACATGTTAAACAACCCTTGTTGATACATTTAACCTCCAAGATGTTGTTGGGCATCATTGGGATTTTGGCATGGGGGGTGGGGTTCATCCCACAAAACACATGGGTGTGCCTTGAAAAGGATGAAAACCTTGTTGAGACAATTCGAACAAGCATAATTACCTATGCAAAACTTTTGAAAGTTACATGAAGCGTTCAGAATTAAACATTGGAGTACAATAAACACAACCAAGCCAAAGAAATGGATGCAATATCCAAGTATCATGATTCTGAAATCATTTATGGGTGATATATTTTTATATTTATATTTATTCTTTTTTTACATTGTTTGCATCTTAACATTGGAATCTTTTTTTATTATTATTAGGCTTTAGGGCACAACAAAGAGACTTTTGTTGCAAATGCAATTCAACTTGCATTTAAACATCATCAACTATTTATTCATCATCATGTAACAAAAGTTGTAAAAGTTGCAACAAAATATCACATCAATATGGGCATTGTTTTTAGTTCATCCTCAGAAAAGGATTAATCATAAATATAACTTTAGTGCATGTATGCACCATTTTTGTATCAAGCCATTATAGATTAACTTAGCATGATATATTTTTGTCACCATCCTTTTTTATAATGTGGTTACTTGAACATTCTTGTATCAATCCACTTGTTTTAATTTTAACTTTTAATTTTGAAATTTGTAGATTTTGGGATCATTTTATGCCATGTTGCACACAATAACCCCATCCACCACAAATGGATTACATTTACTATAAACCAAATGAACAATACCTTCATCTAATATAATTAGCACATTCTATGGCCATGCTAAAACATTTAAACAATACTTTCATTATCCTTATCATGAAATACTTACACAATAATTTTAAGGAAAAAATTTAATTTTATATTTTATATAATTACATTGCCCACTTTTATGAAAGGACCCTTTGGTGCATAAACTAGTTTGTTTATGTAGGTATTGCATATTTTTGATCTTCTTTTGTTTATGGTTGGGTTTTCCATAAAACATTTCAAATTGTAATACCCGCTTATCAACCAATTCATGTTCATGTGACGCACTGCCAACCTTTTTTATAGACTCAAATAAAATTTTAAGGTGGAAATAGCGGAAGAGTAAAAAGTTGGGGCACGCTCCTTAATTCACAACACTTTGGGGGTCGAAGGGCGTGTTGGAGTTCCGAGATGGGGTCTAAGAAGAATGACAAGCATCAATTACTCACACAGACCTACACAAACCACACAACAAGTTGATTAGTGCATAATTTGAGCACTTTTGATGCTAGGACAAACCACGGGCAAACTCGGATTCACAAAACTCACCACGGCCCAAACTTAGAGGAAGCCACCACCTTCCCCCTTATAGTATACTTTGTGTCTCTCCACGAAGCTCACATCCAAATGGCATTTTGTCCTGGGACTCCCAAGTGGGAATCCCGAAATTCCCAAGGTTAGGACTCCTGTGACTTTGGGGGCCCATAACTTTGTGTTTAGACCTCCAATGGAAATGAGGATCAAAGCAAAGTTGTAGCTCTTGTTAAGATCTTTCTAATGGTATGTGACACGTCACCTGCACACAAGGAAATCAGGGCAATTCTTGATTTTTAGTGGTCGGGAGTCAAATTGTCAATTTGACTCCCAACCCTTCTTTTGACCATGACTTGTGTTTCAAGTGTTCAAATGGGTCATGCGAGCTCATTTTAAACATCTATGTTCCAAGAGCTTTTCAATGACATATAGGACGTTTCAATCCAATGAGTTTTGACCACTATAATCATTATTTGAAATGGGAGTTCACTTGGGAATGTGAGGGTTCATTCCCTCACATTCTCCTACACTCCTAGAACATTAGATGTCACTCCCGAACTTCCCTCATGGCCCGCACCATTGTAAGCCCTTGCTTTGGTCATGAACCCAAGGCTACGATTACAACATCATGTTACATTACCTTAATCTAAAAAAAATAAATTAATATATGTTTCAAATAAATAGGGGGGACATTGGATTTTGGGTTTAAGGAAATTAAGTCCACCTTTTAGTCATTAATTGTTTTAAGGTTTAAGGTAACCTTTTTCCTAACATTTATATTAGTTTTAACATTTAGTTCTAAAAAAAATTGTTAAATTCCACCATTAAAAATATGCAACCAATTCTTTTTGTGTTTATTTAATTTAAGGTCAATGTAGGGATTTTTTGTTACATATAAGGTTTCATTTCAACATTTTAGGGTTCATTGTATAGGTTTTTTTACTTTTTCAAATTTAAACCTATGCATCCATTAGGTTGTAATATCTACATAATTTATGGTTTATGCAAAAAACAATTTACCAATATTAGGTTTAAAGTTTTTTTGTATGAAAGTATTCAGTTTTTAAATGAGGGTTAATGTTTTCAATTTGCAATATCGTACCCTCTCACCCTGTGTCAGATCCCAAATGCATGCCCCAACCTTAAATTGCAATACCTACATAAATTTATGTTATGTAACCCGCCTTGTTTTAATAATGCAAAAACTTGTTCCCTCATCATCTAAGGTTATGTAAATACATCTTGCCTACCAAATACAATGCTTGCATTTAATGTATAAAAAACAATAGGAAATATCCAAAAGATATATATATATATATATAAATTAAACCAACTAATAATACCTTCATCTTTAGGTGTAAGCATTAATTATGGGCATGCCCCAATTTTTCCAAACCCTAATTTACAATACCTACATTGTTTGTAATCATTATTAGGGTGATCATTAGGGCTATTTTGTTTTTTATTTCTATAATGTAATATTATTAATCTAACATGGTAAGTTTATCACAATACCTACATAAATTTATATTATGTACCCTCACCAAAAGCCCCCTTTAGTTAATAAGTGTTTATTATGCAGGTATTGCAAAAACTTAATCCCTCATCATCTAAGGTTTACTTAGGGGGATCTTGTCCACCAAATGCAATACCTACATTTAATGGATCAAATGCCAGAAGAAATATCCAAAAGATATTTATGAATAAAAGTCCCTAAACCAAGTAACAATATCCTCATCTTGCTTATGGGCATGCCTCATTTTTTCCAAACTTGAAGGGTTTAAAGTTTCCAAGCTTCTTGCAATACCTACATAAATATGCATTGTGTACCTTCACGAAAAGCCCCCCTATAGTTAATAAGCTTTGATTATTAAAGTATTACAAAAAAAAGATTTCTTCATCATCTATTACTTAGGGGCATCATTTCCACCAAATGCAATACTTGCATGTAATAGGAATTATCTAAAATATCATTATAAATACAAAATTAAAAGGTTTGATAAAATATCATATTTATACCATAAGTTATAATATTTAAACATATTGTCAATTATTATAAAACATAACCTATAAATAAATATATTCATGTCTAAAATTTCATATCAATATCGCAAGTCCATAATTCAAAAACTAAATAATATCATGTTACATGATGCAAAAAACTATTCACATTTTATTCCAATTAAACACCTACATTTATAAAATTTCCATTTTTAATTCATAGAATTTAGTGGTTGGCCAACGTGTGGTATGGGAATTCTAGATTTGGCTAAATCTTCTTGTGGTTCATCAAAACAATAAAACATAAGAAAATGTTTAAGAAAAAATATCATACTATTGATGTTAAAAGATGATGTCACATTCAAAGGAGTTGTATCTTGATTTGAAAACACAACCTAAATAAATCAACACATATTTCATTAAACCTTAAATTTAAAACGCTAAATAATCTTAATGGTAAATGCTCTCAACCTAATGATTATACAAATAGTTACAAATGGAATACAAATTTTTTTTATAACAACTATGTTTCGAATTTCAAAGGTAATCAACTAAAAATTATAATGAATGGAAGCATAATTAGCCTTAGAGTTTAAAACTAATTATCCCAAAATGTTTATATATAAACTTAAACAATTTAATGGTAAATGTCATAAAAATTAATAACTATATAAGCATATACAAATGCCAGACAAAATAATTTTATAGGAGTGTGATGAATTAAAATTGAAACACATGAAAAAATAAAATAAAATGAATGAAATAAAAGTTTATTCGTTTACCTTTAATGTGGTTATTTCAACTTGAAGGCCCAACTTGAAACCTTCTTCATTCACTTTCAAAAGAAATAAAATGAATCTTGTTGCAAATATTTATATGTGAAAATTTGATCAAATTTCCCCCCAAAATCCAAACTAGGATTGATTTTGATTAATATTAAAAATTGTGCACATATTCATAAATGTTTGATGTCTTTTTGACTTTAAATTTATCAAGCCTATTCTTTAATTAAATTAAGTACATCTTGCATTAAATGGTCGAAAGTGGAGGTAAAGGACTGTCACTAAAAAAATTCCTATAATTGTAATACCCACATTTGGGGTTAATGGCTTATCGTCATCATGAGTTTGAATCAAGCTACAAATAGATGTTACAACTCTTTTGCAATACCAACATTTTATATTATAATTTTTACAATTGAAATCCACAATTTGCAAGTGCATAGATAAGTATGATGACACGTGGGTAGGTAGGTTTTGCCGATAAGTAGATGTTTTACTAATAAGTAAAATGACATTACTAAAAAATGTATATATTTTCTTGGTTAATTTTTGAAGTAAGAATTAGGTAGAAGTTGTACCCGTAAGATACATAGGTTTTGCCAAGAAATTGAAATTTAGCCAAGAAGAAATATAGGTTTAGTTAAGAGATACAAGTTTAACCCCAAAAAAAAGAAGGTTTAGTCAATAGATGGAAGTGTAACCAATAAGATATATAGGTTTTGCTAAGGGATAGAAGTTTAGCCAAGAAAAAATATAAGTTTTGTTAAGAGATATAAGTTTAACTAGTAAGAAATATAGGTTTAGCCACGAGATAGAAGTTTAGCCAGAGGATATAAAAGTTTTGCCAAGGTAAATAAGGGATCAGTTGTTAGTTTTGTAAGTAGGACTAAGATTTAATTCAGTAGGGTAGCTAGATGAGTGGGTAGTATGGAGGTCAGGGTTGAGAAAAAATTGGCAATGAAAAACAAAATTGGTCAAAGGTCAGCAGCCAAAAAAGATTGACTATGGTAGAATGTTGGTTAAAGTAAGGTAAAGAGACGAATGAAAAAGAGGCGAATCATCCAGCCCATCCTAAGGACAGAAAGGCCAACTGGTGCAGTCATGGGGAGGGGGGCTGATTCCCTCTGACCCTCACTCTCACGAGGAAAATGTTGGTCTGTAGGAGGGGGTAGGTAGTCCAGATAGCTCTCCTCCAACTATTTCACAACAAGTGTATCAAGCCAAGAACAAAGGGGGCCAAAAAAGCTAAGCCCTTATTCCCCTGACAAGCAAATAAAATACTTTCTTTGCCTTGGGGAAGTACCCAATCATCTCTTCTGTATCTTCTTCCTGAGTTTTGGAGAATTTGCCCAAGGGAGAATAGCCCAAGGTATCATCTATGCCTAAACATATCATCTTATCCAACAAAGAGAGAAGAAGGGCTCTCTCTCCCAAAACTATATAACTCACTCACAGATGTACTATATATATACTAGTGTGAACCCTGTGCATAATGCACAGGTGTGTTATTTCAACAATGTTTGGTTGATGTTTTTGGTTTCTTAAAAAAACTTTTTTTTTTAAACAACTGTTCGTGGCCACTGTCCATCCGGAGTCACTGTCACAGACAGAGCAAGTGAATTAATATATATGATATGGGCCTTCACAATTCTATGGTTTGAAAATGAAAACATGAACCCCATTTCTATTTTTATTTTTTCCTTTGGTACAAAATGAAGTGAATCTATAATTTTTTAAAAATATATAAAAGCTTTTTACTTCCTCTAAGTTGTAAGATGGGTTTTTGGTACCTCAACAAAAAGAAATCACATTATGTGTAAGGTGAAGTCCTAAGGTTGTGGGGGCATTCTCAAAATAAGGGCCTATGTGGAGACAGTAGCTGAGTCCAAGCCTTGCATTTTGGAATATCTACCCCCCACTCCAAAGTGGGCTTTACCTATTGTAAAGCAAGAGGCCAAGGTTATCATGAACCTAAATATGAGTAAATCATATGAATCGGGCCGAGGAGGAGGTAGAGGGAGAGTGTTTTTTTTATACCTAGTCCTTCAGAGTGTTAGGGATCTTATGCTTATATAATAATCTCGATATAAGGCATTACATTTTGTGAAATGACCTTGTGTAGGGTGAACTCATACAATGGGCCCTCCCACCTAAACAAGTGAAAGCATTACCCCACACTTATACAAGTAGGCATAAGATTTCTCCCACTCCTTACAAGTACAAAGTAAGATCCCTCTCACTTGCAAAGAGTAGGCATAATAATATCCCACCTCTATTCTAGTAGGGATATTGACAAATAAACCTTAAACCCTTCAAATACACTAGCAAAATTTCATTGAGTGCTTTACAAGAACTAGTAACTTGATTGCTTGAATATGTAAACACAAATTTGATAAAAGTATTATTAATTTGGATATTTATATTAATAAGTAGATGATTTTTTTCATCAATGTGTTAACGTGGCATGGTCAATGAAAAGCTTCGGAGGTCTTCCTTTTTCGATTATATATGTTCATTTTATAACCAAAAGGTGCTAATGATTTTTTTATAGAAAGTTCAGGTCATCACTATCTTGTGTTGGGTAGTTGTGATAACAGAAGAGGTCTCTTCTTCTAGGCTTGGTGTTCTTCTACATTTTTTTTTGCTTATTTCCTTGCACAACTTGCTTCATGCTATTGGAGAGGGGTTTAGGTCTTAGGTTTCACGTTTTTTCCTCTAAGGGCTCCCCATTGTGCATTTTGCACTTTCGGCTATGATTTTTTATTTAAACATCGATCTTTTTTTTTTCTTCTCTTGTTCCCTTGCTGGGTGTTTTTCCTTTATTTATTTATTTATTTATCCTTTGGTGGTTCCATATAATACTTTGCTTTATAATAAAAATACTAAAATGGATCGTGATCCAAGTGAGTTTGTGAGCTAATTGTTTTGTTGTTGTATGGTCTATGTGTATCATCAGCGTCGTCGTCGTCGGGAGTGGACCCACCTTCGAAAGGTCATTGAGGTATGCGTACCAGAAAGTAAGGTGTTCAGATGATGATGGGTGTTTTATAGTAGTAGCTGCCAGTAGTGAAAGTTTTGTCTTATTTGTAGTGATGGCCGTAGTCGAAAAGCATGAATAGCTAAATTTTTTTTTAAAAATCTCTTTAGTCCGACAAGCCACAAATGCATTGCTCATGACTCTCTATCTATGCCAACAACCCCGACCCCCTCTCCCCCCAATATGCAATTTGGGCCCATGTGGCCCAACCGAAGTACATGACCCCACGAGTGTCTTAAACATTTTGAACTCCAAATCCAAATCCATGTATCTAAGTTAAACACGCCCAATTTCCAAATATTCCTACGGAACTGTTCAATTTATCATATAAGCCAAAAGAAGCCCTTACAAAGTCCTCATAAGTTTTTTAAAAATTTTTTTAAAAAGGGAAAAAAAAACCAAACAAGGCCATCCAGGCCATCCCAAGCATCAATTTGTCACATAACACCATTCATTATACGGAACTTGTAATATGGTGATTTCAATTTTTTTTTTCATCAAAATATGATGAATTTGGGTTTTTTTTTCCTTTTAATCCTTTCTGAAAATCGCAACTCCCCTTTTATTTTATCACCAAGAATTTCACCACCAAAAAAATAAAATTTTAATAATAATAACTATTATTATTATTATTATTATTATTATATATTGGACCTTTTTCAGATTGTAGTTCTTTGGGGGAAAGGGAACCCAAGAATTTCATGGAGTGAATTGCAATTTGAAAATCACAACTCATGGACAATGCTACTATTAAAATGTTCTATGTTGTGTTTCTCATCTTCCTCAAGAAGTAATTGTCTCATCTCTACCTATCTTCTTTGTTTACTAATTGATTCTTGTTTAAGAAATGTTCTTTAATTATGCTTGATTTGTCCATGTTTTTTTGTTCAATTGCTATTATAACAATTTGTATATGGACTTATGTACTTAATAGTTCGAAAGCAACTAACGTACATATTACATATTTTCATGTGTCTTCAAGCAACTCTTGCCTACATTTCAATGCATACTTAAATTTTTCAACATGATTAGTTCAAACATGATTAGTGCTAATTTCATCTTGTTACCCTCCATGCCATATCACAATTCAAGCTTTGATAAATGGTTTCTAAGGATGATTTTAAGTCTTCATCTTGCTTCTAATAAGTCAAATTAGGCTTTTGAAATTTAGAGTTCTAATGCCAATCACAACAACAATTGACGATTATTTCTCAACTCTAACTTCAAGATGAAATTGCATTTTATGTCTTAACTTCCATTGACATATTTTCATTGCATGCAAATTTGTGTATTCTACCAACACTTCTTACACATATGCTGAAAAATGACATAAAGTGATACAATTTGACCCCCTCACACCAAAATCATCCTTCCTCTACTTTAACTTTTCTCTTTGAAAAATCTTAAGATGTGGATGGTCAAATTTAAAATGGTTTTGAAAATCAAACTTTTTGAAAGTGTGTCTAGCTCCAACCACAATTCTAAAATGAAGACTATTCAAGAATCCTAATCTCAACAGTCATTGAATCTTTATGGGAGTCCACACATAATATCAATAAAATATCTATTACAATTTTTCTTGCACATTGCTTTTCATTGAGACGCTTATTTCAATCCTCTCTCCTTGTGATTTTCAATATATTTTATATGCTTAAGACGATATCCATTGCAACCTAATTGGAGCCATGATTCATGCATATACTTAACATTTCAACAAATAGACAAGAACAAGAACACATTGTCTTTCAACATTTTAGTAAAGAACAATAACAAACAATATCGTTAAGATTGAAACCTTTAGTTAGAATCTCACTTTTTAAAAAGTGAACCCTACATTGTTTTGTTCATAATTTAATTTTATGTCACATCCATTTTCTTCACATGATCTAGTTCTATATCCTTATCGTGACCCACCCAAAAATAAAATACTAATTTAACTTTTCTTAAATTTGATCAACTTGGAATCAATATGGTTGTTGTTGGTGACCAAATATTCTCACAATTGAATATATTTCCACTTGTTCGATGCCTTCATGAGTATAAATGAAAATAAGGTTTGAATCCCATTTGAGCATTCACTCTTTGATTTTCTTACGTACACAAGCTTAAAATTTTGAAAAAATTGAATGCATTTACAAGAAATTGATACTAAATGGTTTTGGATCTTGTTTTGGATTGAAGTTGGTTCATTGAATAATGGCATGATAAGTTTAAAGTTCAAAATAGGTGACATCATTCATCCCTCAACCAAAAGTTTGCATTGGTTGGCAAAATCGTTCTTTTTGATATCCAAGATGTATGTTCCATGAAATGGGCATTTAAATTCTAAAGTTCCCACAAAAATTGTACTTTAATCAAAATTAATATTATTAAAGTTTCATTTATATTGTAGGTATTGCCTCTTCCCCAAAGTACATAGACCATATCTAATGTGAATATAAGTATTATTCAATTATACATCCTTAATCCTTGTTTCATTAAACATGAAAGCATATTTTTTTGTCATAAAGGTTTGTTTCTCACAACTTTTACACTTTGAAAAACATATTTAAAATGAGAAGAGATAGACTCCTAGTTTTGTTGACTAAGACTTTGTCATCATAAAAAAAAAAAAAAACATTATATAAGCTTAATATTTTAATCAACCTTTCATATAACCTACATGCTTCACCTTTCAAAAGTTGAATTTGTTCAATCTACTATAAAATGAAACAATGGGAATTATTTTATTAGGTTATTCAACAATAATCTTTTGATTCTAACATGTAACTACATTGTCAAATGCATATAGGCTAATTGGAGAAAGAAGATTTTTGGAATTTATTAATTGTCAAGAAACGATATTTAATTTTTTCAACCTTTGGCATTTGACCTTGAACTTTGGTAAACAAATTTCAAGTTTAGTAATAAAGACGTCAAACAATTGACAAGGAGCATGAACCTTACTAACAATCTCTATTACTTTGAAATTTTGCATATAATTTGGAAACATAAACGCCAAAAATGTTCAATTCAAATGTGAAGACTTTTAAATGTAGGATGTTTAGCCATTACATGAATGCATTGTATTAGCCCATGCATGCATCAACCTTATTTCCCTTTAAGTTGTTGCCCATTTGCATAGTTCCTTATATTTAGGTTCTCATCCATACATTGCACAATTTCATATTAATTGAAGAATTGCATTTTGACTTGACATTGTTTTCACAAGTATCCAAATTAGCTTGCACGTGCCATATTAGGATGCATGCATAAAGGGCATGTCTAAATCCTTTTTCAAGGATGATGAAAGTTTAGATCCACCTTTAAGCAAAACCTATAAGTCTCACATGAATTCAATTTGGCTTTGCCATAACAAAATCCATGTTTGGTTTTGGTTAAAATTTCCACCAAAGTGTGCTAAATGTGTGGCCTTTCAATTTGATGCACCTTTTTTAAAATGCCATTCATGGATGATTAAACTGAATTAGATTTCTAATTAAAAATATGATTGAGGTAAAATGGGTGTAAAAAGGGATAAGTTTCAAAGGTTAAACGCTTGTTGCTAAATTTAAAGTTTTACTTGTCATAAACATTTAAAACATAGATCATTATGAACAATGTTTTTTTGGGTAAAACTTTAGACAAATGCAAAATCTCATTGGGTAGCAAAAAGCCTCAAAAGGAAAAAAAAAGGGAAAAGGAAATATCACCAAATTCAGTGATTTTGATCATGCAATCATAGGTTTCAAATTGGGTGGTCTAGATCAATTGTTGTTTAAATCAATGGCTAGATGTGAATGCAAGTCAAAAGGAGCCAAGCTACCTTCATGCATCATATCCTCCCTACAAATTTCAAAGCCATGACATCAACTACATGCTTTTGTGCACATTTGTTTTCATTGTGTTCTTTCCTTTTACACACTTGCAAGTGTTTTTTCTCTTTTGATACAACATGTTCACTTTGCATTTGACCTCCATTGCACAATGCATTTTGTTTTATACACATTGATCGTCATTATATCCTTGGGGGGGGGGTAGCAAGTGATCTTCTTTTGTGCACATGGATTGCAAATTGTTGAAAATATGGGAGGATTGGTGATTTTATGTGCAATGTTTGTTGAAAGTGTTGGAGTTTATTTTCTTGAGCACCTCAAAGATCCTGAATTATACAATGTTAATTGTTTAGGGTGGATGTTTTGCAAGTGGAAGGTTTATCAATAGTGATGGTGACAACTTCAAGAGGCTTTTGCTTAGTGGTCCACCTCATTAAAATGTACGTATCTTAGATCTTCTTTTTATTGTGTTTAGATTGTCTATTATTGCATGTCTTGTTAGGCATGGAGATTGTAAATTTCAAGTCCCACATATCCTTTAATTTAGGTGTGACTCCTTCTAGGTTTGTCCAATACATTTTTTTGTAATAATTTAGAAGTGCATAGTTTGTTTGGAGATTGTGTTAGGGATTGTCCCATATTTGTAACATTCCACAACTTGCATTGTTCATGTACAAAAGTTACATTGGAGTGTTAAATTGTGGTATGTGTTTTCTTCAAATTTTGTTTGGGTACATGTGTTTGTTGGAGCTATTTTGACTAGCAAATGTTTGCCAAAATTGTTTGGATGCACCAAGTTGTTTGAATTAATGTTTGACATTGAATTATTTTTGCAAGTAAACCATCTTTACACTATGGAGATGTATAGGTTTAGTGTGAGAAAAAAAAAAGCTAGGTTGAAATTCCATGCATCTAAGTGTATCTTAGAACTTCAATTTTGTCCATTTTGTTATGTTTAATGTGAAAGAAAGAAAGATTGAAATTCCATGTGGATGGGTTCGACAAGCATAATGGAGGTGGAAGTGTACCTACCTTACTCCAAGGTAGAAAGTTGGGGAATTTTGCACAAGTTCCAACACCCAATATACAAAAAATGAAAAAATCTATTGCATTACATAGCTTGATTTTATCTTGGAGCAAATAGTTAATGCAAAAAGGGTTAGCAAGATGAAGAAATATATGTAGTTTGTCATTGTCTTTCATATTTTTAAACATGGGAAGCTAATAACTAACTTTGAAAACATGCAAGGATTGTATGAGTTTTTGAAGGTTCAAGAAAACCTAAAAAGCACTAGAATGATTCAAATCAATTTGAAATGGCAAATTGTAGCCATAATGTTGTCTTAACTACAACACAACATGTTAAAAATTTCATTTCATTTCATTGGGCTATAATGAGGTAACAATTTTTCATAACCAAACTTGCATGTCAATTCATTGTTACATGGTTGAAAATTGGATGAAGATGGACAATATTCTTGAATCTTTAAAGGATCACTATAAGTGGTGGATTTAATAAGCTAACCATTGTATTGGTGGATTCCTTGATTATTTTTGGATGATTGTTTGATGGTGATTTGGCATCAAAATTAACCTATATTAGTATAAATGGTGTAATTGTTTTCCAAGGTTTGAAAACTAGTGTGCAATAATGGGTTTTATCAAAGAGTTGGATAAGCATTTTCATGCCCAAGAGTTCGTGCATGTTATTGGGATCATATATTTCTAATATTGGATGTCACCTAATGCAAAGACAACATTTTCAACCCACCTTGCTCTTCTAAAGGCACATTTTTGGCATCCAATAATAATTTTAAAAATCTAGATCTATGGTTGGTCCTTTGTTGTAGTAGTAGGCACTACTTGATCAACAAGCCTCTTTTTTTGTGATTACTATATAAAAGACTAGTAGTCATTCTATGTTGCATCCATCACAATCTAAAAACCTTACAAGTAAGTTATGAGGACAATTGGCTTTTGATGCCATTGTCATTCACAAATTGTCAACTTATCAAAAGCTTGTGGATATGGAAATTGTAATGGTTTTTGATAGTGTAAAGGATGAAAATACTTTTTCTATAGTGAACTTCGTGAAATCTAAACTGCACACAATTGATTAACCACAAATTTGGATTTGGTGGTTTGCATGGATGTTCAACAATTTTATGGGATGAAAACTTTTCCTTTCTAGATTATATAATATGTGAGTGGGCAATGGAAAAATGTGTTATGGCCAATAACAAAAACTAGCTAGAAATTAAGCAACCAAGTTTTTTTTTCAACTAAATCTATAAATAAATATTATGTGCCTTCTAGGCTTATTTTGAAAAGGCAATTATATTTGAAGTTCTTGGTTGATTCTTTTTCAACAACTAGGGAGGAGATGGACCCTCCAAATTACTTTTGGGAAATAATTAAGGTGGACTTCTTTGTAAACTTTTCTTTATTGTTAATTGGAATTTCATGGTATGTTTGTGAGATGTGTGTCAATGATGGTATTGTTTTAGCATTTGCAAGTGCACAAAGGTTTGTTGGGATGGGTTTTTGGCATCTATAGATGATTTGTTATAAGCAAAATACAATGGGTTTTGAGATGTTGTAGTAGGAGCTTGAAAGATATTGTAAGCAAAGTGATATTTTTTAGATTTAAATACTAATGTTGTTTGGTTTGTGTAATCCTTCCTCCCACTCCAATGGAGGAGAATCCAAAATTGGATTGGGTTTCAGCCCCCCTTGGAAGGCACATTTCTTCTATAGGTTAATATGTTGTTTTCATTATCATAGTTTCACATTCAAATTTTGCTTGAGTTGCAAATTCTTACACTTTTTGAGTATTAATGTTGCCCACTTGCCACCACAAACTTGGTTTTGGTAAATGATTTTTAGCTTTGGTTTCAATTGAAGTCGCACTCAAGAACTATAAATTGGAACATCATTGTCACAAATAGATTATAATTTCAAAACTTTCATGTAACCCTTCACTCAAAGAAATATCATGTGTTATAATCAAAATTCATATCTCTCATAGAATTCCCTTGCCACTTCTTTTGATGAACATCAAATAAAGTGTGCCAATGATGTAATATCCAAAACATGAAAAATAAAACATTAATTATGACTATTGCATTAACATGGACTTCACAAACAATGATTTTATTCACTTTTTGCACAAACAAAAACGAATTACATAAACCATTGTTCACATATAGAGTTAATGGTTGAAAACTTCAATAAAATCTAATTCTAAGTTCACATAATACAAAAAAATGCATAAGGCTATAATAACCCTTTCAATAAAAAAATTTCATGGAATGATGTAAGGGGAAGAACCTTTTGTTTCCAAAAAAATTGATTTTCATAACAAAAATTTAATAAACACAATGTTCAAATTGAAGATGATGATGGTCACACACATTGTTATCATGTGAATGCTTATTGTAACATATGATGCCCTAAATCTTCACTTCATGAAGAACAAGTTCTATATAGATGATTTGTAAATTATAATTGAAGTTAAATCAATGTTGTAAGCATTACAAGACTTACACAAAAAAAATTATAAGATTTTGTAATTTTGAAACTTTTATTTATAAGCATAAAACATGTGAATTTTCAAAAACCTTCACCATAGTACCTAGGTTGGTTAAGCACTAATTAATTATATTTTGGAATTGCCAAATTTTTGGAAAGATGTGTGCTTGCCATGCCAAAAATTTGAATAAAGCTTTCTAGCACAATAGCTTCATTATTTCGTATAATGTCAAATTGTAATTTTTTTTCTTTTAGTGCCAAACATAATGAACAAAAAGAACATTATTATTAAGCACCTTGATGTTGAACTAGCTTAAGTATTATTTGGGATTTATAAAACCATACTTATGAATCCTTTTATTCAAAACTAGTTTAAATCTTTGAATTTTAATACTTCTTCAAAATACATTCATAAGAATATTATCCATTTGATAGGTTTAAGAAAATTTAACGTGCTCAAGAAGGTAAAATTTATTTACTTTTTGACAATTTGAAATCTAACTATGAAGGAAGGTTGTTTGCTTGTTTGTTTTCATGTTGAAATCTCCCAAACCATAATGCTTCTTGCCACACTTTTGGTACCTTTGGAAAACCCTTGATGAGTAGGAGTTCACCAACTTGGTTTCATAAAGTTATTGAATATTTTTCGAAAAATAATTTGATTCAAAACTACAAGTGATTGGGGAATTTGGATGCACTTTTGGTATTCATGGAAAGCCCTTGATGAGAATGATTTAATGAAGGTGATTTGGAATTTTTTTGATTTGAGGTGCAAGAGATATTAAATTTAGAGTAGTTTTTTTAATATTGGAAATTCAATTGAATTATGAAAAAATGGTTTTGGAAAGAAACTTTATTTGAATAACTAATTTACACTTGGGCCAAATACACATGCTACATTAGTCTATTTGTGAAGGAAGGTAGTTTGTTTGTTTGTTTTGTTTTTGTTTTTTTGCAATGTTGAGATGTCCCAAATCATGGTGTCTCTTGGCACAATTTTGGCATCATTTGAAAGCCCTTAATGAATAGGGGTACACCAAGTTAGTTTCATAATGTTTTGACCTATGGTGAAGAAGCTATTGAATATTGAACAAATTTTGAGTAGTTTTTGTCATTGAAAATTCAAGTAAATTATGAAAATGATTTTGGAGGGAAAGATTAGTTGGGTAACCACACTAAGGCCAATGACACAAACCACACTAGTGATTTTGAAATTCAAAGGGAAAAACAATTTAGCATATGGAGAGCAAGGTTTGTTTTTTCAGTTGTGTTATTGAAAATTTGGCAAATTTTTCCCCTAAAGTTAAAAGAAAATAGTCCAATTTACACTATTTTTGTCCCAAAAACAAAAATTTCACAATTTGTTTTGGTCAAAAAACAGAAAAAAACTGTTGGGGAAAAATCCATTTTATAGATTTATTTTTTTTCTGTTTGTAATTTTGTGATGATACAAAAATGGAAAAAAATTCTTGAAGAAACACATATTTCCAAGGTTTTTACAAAAAAATAAATCACAAAATATAGTGAAAATTCACAACAAAAGAAACCACTGCTATGGATGTATACACTGAACACCAACTAGGAATTCACATCTCGGAGCTGAAATGTAGGAGCTCTAAGCAGACCATCATTACAAAGTGATGGTTTTAGTGATGGTATGAATTTTATTGATGACTTCATATGATGGGATGAAAATTGTTGATGATTTATAGAACTCAATAAAAACTGACCTTTTGCACTTCAACAACACACACTTTTGACAATTGTAAATGTCAGCCCCAAAAGCACCACATGTCTGTTGCAAAAGTGCAAAAGGTGAAAAAACAAACAACCCAACAATGAAAAACTGGAAAAAAAAAAAAACACTTGGAAAGTTTGTGCTAGAACAAACTTGTGTTAGCAAGTGTGCACTTTGTAGATTTCACACTTCAAATAATTGAAAGAGATGAACTCTGGTTTTTTTCCCAATTTTTTTCTTCAGAAGTTCCAGTTCTAGTTTTGGTTCCAAAACCGGGTCCAGGTTTGGTTCCAGTTCCAGAACCAGATCCAAAATCAGACCCAGTTCCAGTTTGGTTTTACCGTGTGGAACTACAACCGATGATTCTAACTAGGCAAACCAAGTAACCACCCAACACTGGTAATAACCATGAGGTAGCAATGCTGGGCATAGAAGGATTTGGTGGTTTGAGAGTATACGATAATGTGCCCAAAATCACCATCATATTTCTCCCATGTCTATTCATCTGCAATTCAATGTTGATCAATTTCATCTATCCTACTTGATTGTTACGGACTCATAAACAATTGACAATGAGAACTTTGGGTGCAAAAGTTTGGTTCACCAACTGAAAATGTGAAATGTAAACTTGTCATATACAAGACTATTTGCTCAAGTTGAAGAGTATGGCATATAGTCTGTATATGTATGACTGTAAATCAATTTAAGAGTTCTAGGATAGACTGGATGGAACTGGAAGACTATGAAACTTTTACAGAACTGAAAATGAAGAAACAAAAGCCAAATTGGAAGCTCCTTGCAAACTTTGACCATTTGTCAAATCAAAATCTGCAGAAAACTCAAATATCCCAGAATATTTGGTATCAAGAGTAAACTCAAATAACCCAAAATTGTTTCTTGTGATTTTGACTTCATGCAATCACCACCCATCACAAAAGTCATTGCAAACAAATGCTTGGTGGCAAGCATCTCAAGGTTCCATCTTTTTCATACTCTGCTTTGGTGATTAGGAGCATCTCCCACAGAGTCAGGGTTAAGTTTCTCAGCCAGTGCCCGTTGGTCATAAACCTTCTTCTCATGTGTGCTGATCACATCATCACCTTCACCAGCAATCTTTTCTTTGCTATATTTGTTATAAACAATGATAACATGCAATTGCCCACAGTGATCAATTGCTTCCTCATGTGCTTTCGGGTCTTTCTGCACATCGAGCCACATATCCTTGGGCACACTGGGCTTGAACTGCAAATTATTCCCACACAAATTGAGCTTCAGCAGTCAGTGATGTAAGCAGGTATTGTTATGAAATGTTGGACATACGAAACAAAGCAGCAGCTAGACTGAAAAGATCAATGCATGTTATGTTGGTAATATATTCAGCTGCAAAAGGGTGTTAATTAAGAAAGTGGCTCGGATGGGGAGATGACAACATGAAGACCAAACCTGGCTAATGGATACCTCACAAGAGCCAACATATTCAGCTCTTTCTAAAGACTCATCATCCATCAAGTGCAGAGTCAACTTCTGAGTTTCTGGATCCTCCACCTGTGTAGTTAGTCATTACAAATGTCACCATGACAAGAATGGAGGATTCATCACCCAAAACAATATTGGCAAAATTTTGCAAAATTTTGCAAAATATGTACTAAAGTTTCAGTTTGGAAATGAGCAATGATGTGATCCCGAAACATCATTTTGATCTGATTCCAAGCTCCTCCCAAGTTTTGACATACAGTGAGTGGTTGCACAATCAAGACACCAAGACTCAAATCCAAGAGTTTGGATATAATAGCCAAGTTTTCAAGACACTTTTTTACCTCCACTTTGAAGCTCTCATTCCAGACAGGGTTGAGAGTACCCTTCTTGCAAGTACTTTGTTTCATCTTGTCTTTTGTTTGGCGGACATACATTACCACAAAGGGATCTGTTTTGCCCATGATCACATCTGTCTTCTTCAGGTTTTTGCCTTCAATGAGTTTTATATCCAACTCTCCAACTGAACGCATCTGCAAAAAGCTGCCCAGCTCTCCACCCAAAACAATATTTTCACCAATTTCCAAGACAATCCTTGCAAAAACTTGGTCATTGATAAAAACACACATTCCATCAACATACATTTATAAAAAAATTCTATGTCAAAAGCCTTCCCTGGACATGAATGAGTGAACTCAAAATCTCAAAATTGTAGCATATGGGACTTGGGAAAAACCCACTGAAAAAATGGCAACATCACTAATTTACACTAGAAACCTGGGCAGTGTGCATACCTGAAGTCTCCTGCTATCATTGGAAGCACAATTCGGCTTGGCCAGACCATTGAATCCATCAATGCTGTCCTGATTGAGTTCTGTGGCAAGACAAGAAAATCCATGCAATTGAAGTATCTTAACCCACAAATTATGTGTAACATTCAGCACTAAGAACAGACTTACATTCAAAGAAGAAAGACATGAGCAAGTTGATCTACAGGTTGGTCAGAGACTCACTGGCAAAAACAGAAGCAGTTAATTGATAGACAGAAGGTAGCAGCTTACATCAATCAGCTTTTCAACACCAGGTAAAGCAGCAACATCTCTGCCCAAGAATTTGAGATCAAACCCAAGCTCTGGCTGCTCAACACAATCAAGGACCACCCAACAACAAACCCCATTCTTTAAAAACGGAGTCATTTCTTGCAGGAACCTGAATCCCATCAAATTGCTCAAATTTTTTTACATTTGCCTTCTTTTCAAAGGGAACAGACATTGTAAGGAAACGAGGCCACTCTTGTTGGCAGTATCTTAGACCAGTGTTGGTCTGCTATAGATCAACTTTTGAATATACCAGCCTGGTCCTGGTATTGGGTACTTTTTTCAAAACTTTCATACCAGCAGCCCAGTCCTTGTATTGGGTACTTTTCAAAACTTTCATGCCAGCCTGAGCTTCGTATTCCACTGTCAGTCTGGTGTATATAGGCCTATAAACACCAGACCAACACTGGAACTTGCTACTGGAATGTTTCTTGCAGTTGATGAGCGGTGTAATTTAGCAATGGTGGAAGAACATGTACAGGTTCATTCAAGGAGACAACAATGGCACCGAAGCCTGGAATGCATGCAGTCAAGGGCTTGAACAGCAGTCTGACTGTTCCATGCATGTGCCAATTCTTCACCTGCATGCAAAGCAGATCCTTAAGTTATCTAATTTGGCCCCCACATATATCGAACCAAACCAACATATTCTAGAATCTGCCAAAGAAAGGAAATCATTTTAACACCCAGTTTTGAGGGGTTTTGTGTAATCTGAGAGTACCTAATGCACGTTGATCACCATTGTATGAAATAAGACAGTGATTAAGTATGGTGATTCTAGGGAAAGTGTAACACACCTGTACTTTGAAGTTAGGACCTGGACACTGAACTACTATCACCACACCTTCTTGGTCAGTTTCCCATAAAACTTCCATCTCCAATACACACTCATCTTCACCATTGGGTGACACCTTTATCCCTGCCATGTTACTCAAATTTTGCTTGAGGGTCCATTCTCTTTGTTAGGAGTTAGAAAGTGCCCACTCACATAGTTCTTAACTAATAAGGCTGATGTGGTAGATTAGGACTATTCACACTAATTAAAAATTGCTTTCAAGTACCATTTACATTACCTACTTAAAATATTTCTGAATATTTTATACTCATAATTTATGCAAATGTTGAGATGATATATTAAAAACATTGTTGCGTACATCACATGTTTAATCACTAGATATCATTGGACTCTTCTGATGTAAATGATCTAGAGCTGAATGTCAGCTTCAAAAGAGTTGGAAAAGAAGTGTCAATTCACAAACTGATGGAAAACCTGTATATCAGAACACTGGCATGGAATGTAGCAGAACATTTGCAGCAAACCTACCCAGAATTTCAGGTGCTGCATTCCCAAACTGCACAGTCTTGAGGATGATCTTCTCAATGATACCCAATGGATTTGATTAGATTTCGAGCTGCCTGACCCAGCCAATTAGTGTTTTCTTTAACAATTCTGGCAAGTGGTGTTTGTGAAAAATATGTGCCTCAGCTGGTAGGTAACTAGGGCACATGCTTGTACTGGTTGGTGGCTATACACACAAAACAATACTACAATGTAATTATGGTGAGTTTGGGTAGCCTGTTCTCTAGCCATCTTGTGATTTTTCTTTTTCAGCAAAAAAACCTGCAATTCTAAGTATAGTGGTCACCAAACCCATTTTCTGTGAGGAAGTTTTGGAGATTTTACATACCTGGTCAAGAACAGGCCACATTTTCTTCAACAACTTGTTGAGCCAATTCATCTGTTGCACAGACAGAAACATCCAATTTCCTGAAGCTGGCCTTTTAATTTTCCAACCCAGATAGAAGTCATGGTGATCTCAGCTCTACGTACAGAAACCAAGGAAAAAAAAACCTGAAAATTAGACACTATGAATTTTCCTTTTGAGTGGAGATTCATCCACCACCTGACACTATGCCAAAACCCAGCATCTATCAACATAGATTTTACCTTCTCAAATTCACACAAATTGATCCGCATCAGAAAGGATTCTTACCTTCTCCAATTCTTTCAATGACCCTGACATTATGCCAAAACCCAGCATCAAAGAACACAGACTTTACCTTCTCAAGTTTGCAGAATTTGATCCACCTTTGAAAGGATTCTTACCTTCTGTGATTCTTTCAATGACCCTGACTCTATGCCAAAATCCAGCATCTATGAACATAGATTTTGCCTTCTCAAATCTCACAGAAATCAATCCACGTTAGAAGAGATTTGTACCTTCTCAAATTCACAGACTGTGACCCACCTTGGAAAGGATTCTTACCTTCTGATGTTCACAAAATTCAATCCACCTCCTGGAAAGGATGCTTAACTTCTCAAATTTGCAAAATTGAATTCACCTCAGAAAGGATTCTTACCCTGACACTACCCCAAAACCCAGCATCTATAAAGATAGATTTTCACCTTCTCAAAATCACAGAATTCGATCCAGCTTGGAAAGGATGCTTCGGTGGGAAGAAGCTCTTTCAAGGAATTTGCATCCAGTCTTGACATTTGAGCAACTTGTACCACCTGCATGGTCACATGACGAATGAGCACAAAAGGCATTGAGAATGATCTATATAGCTTAAAAAACAGTTCAGTTCAGTTCAGATCAGAGCTTGAATAAAAAAGAAATCTCATCAAACCTTCAATGAAGAAACAATTTCATCTGAGCTTCAAAAACGATTTCATCAGATCTTCAAAAACATCATTTCATCTGAGCTTCCAAAACATGATTTCAGATCAGAGCATGACGTGAATTTTGCATGATGAAATCCTGCATGGAAAAAAATGATAAAAAAGAAAAAAGAAAAAGTTGAGGGAAAATTGACGAGAGAAAATCATAATACAATTTTTACTACAACGTTCAAGACATTGGGGACATGAATTCTTACTTTGATGTTTCGAAGGTGAGTTCTATAGAGAGCAATGAGCTGGTACGAGAACGTGAGAAGAAGCCCCAACACGGCGCCCAAGAGGAACTGTAATGCAACGGAGTCTAGTGAGCTCACAAACAGCAGTCCGGAGACGATGAATGGAGTCACAGCTACTATACAAGCAATGTACAAACGGAGACGGGGATTCTGAAGCATTTCAACAGGATCCAAGAGCTCCGACGTCTGCTTCTTGCTGCTGCTGCTGCTGCTGCTGGTGTACTCGTGATCCTCTTGCTGCTTCTTGTTCGCCATGTCTTTGAATCTGGTTTGTTGACATCCGCCACAAAGTTCCTGCAGATCTTTTGGAAATCGACAAAGTTTAAACAACAAACTGCACCAAAAAAATAAATTAATGGAATTTTTTTAAAAATCCGCACAACGTGAGAATGATCAGGACAGAGAATTTGTGGAAGAATTTGATCACAAAATTTTTCCTTATGATTTCATTGAAGCAAATTGTGCAAGAACTTTGCGCCGTGAGGACGATGCAACAAGACGAGACGAGACGAGAGAGACGGAGAGGGAAACGAAGTGCTAGTGTGATGTCCCAAACAGATTCCAGGTCCCCAAACGAGGGGTCACTAATAATAGGACGTGAGGTCCTTTTGGTCCGCCACATTGGAATTGAGGTCCTGAACGCAGCAGTCGGGTCTTAACTCTTAGCCCGAGGTTCCCGTTTACTCACTAACTTGGTCCCGGGTATCAAATATACCCGCATTTATGTTTTACTAAAGAAAGGTAATTAAGCACAAGTTCTTGTACTAATCAGGGTGTTTAAATATGAAATTAAAAATTAAAAATTATTTATTTACTTTTATGATGTCGTAAAGTTGGCAAAATTTAGCAAAATTAGCTAGATTTACATTAAAAGAAATTTCCGAAAATTTCCCAATTCTATTGTTGAAAAAATGATAAACTTTGTCAGCTAAAACACATTGGTTCTAATATGCATCTTATTTTCATAATTATTTTTCAAATACTATTTACTCATAATATTCATAATATATACTCACAATATTTTCAAATAATATTCATAATTAGGTTTTCAAATAAGTATATCTACATAATTTTTCCTATTTACTCCTCACATAACTAATAAAATCCTAAAATAATTCTAATTGTTATTACTTTTGGGGCCTACTTGTAAATTTTCCATATAAAAAGTAAAATAGAATAGAGCCTATTAATTAAGCTCTTGATTTATTGAAGAAATTTCAAAAAAATCGTCCCTCAATTAGAAGGGACGAAATATTATGTAACTTGAAAGCAGGGCTCTTCCTTGTGCGTTAATTAAAATCGAGGTGTCAAGCTCAGGTAACGCCGCCCAAAAGGACACCCCCCCCCCCATTTTGTCCCCTGAATTTATTTCCAGTGCGATCGGGCAGGTACCCGCTTTGCCGGGTCAGAACTTGTCGGTTGGTTAGTAAGATCCGAACTGGAATTAGTTAAAACTGAAATTAGAACCAAAGTTTTTTAACCCACTGGACCAAGTGACTAAAACCTAGGTTAACCGCCGGTTAATCATCGATTCCGATCCAGGTTAGTAAAAACCAAACTGGAACCGGGTCTAATTCTCATAACCGGAACTGGAACCCAATTTTTGTTGTTGTTGTTGTTGTTTTTTTAAAAAATTAAATTAATTTTTTTAAAAATGCTATACCTGCGGTTAAAAAGTGGCCACCTCTCTATATAGGACCTAACCCAGGTAGGGTTTTTTTTTTCTTCTTTGGGGGGCCCTGTATAGGTACCAAATTGACCTTTAGAAAAGAGTAGTAATAATAACTGGAACTAGTCAAATGGATCCCTTTTTTGTTGGGGGGGATCCTTAAATCCTTTGCAATGCTTATTACAAGACTAGCCTACTCAATTATTTATTTATTTATTTATTTATTTTTGGTACACAATCTTGACACCTCCCATCTAGGGTTGCAACATTAGGTAGAGATGGCATTATTGCTTGGATTGGATTTCTTTACAAGTTTCTTAAGAGTTAGTGATCCCCAATAGTGGGGAGTTTGGAGTGAGAAAGAAAGAAAAACAAAGGGGGTGTGTGTCAATGTATCTTTGAGGCGAAAGAAGAAGAAGAAGAATTATGGAAACTCAAATATTTCACCAATGCAAAAACATAATCTTCAAACAAATCCTCTAAAAGAAAACCAAAATCCTTCACAATATTATTATTATAACTCTATTATAACTAATCTCAAGTTCCAACACAAGCCAAAATATAATCTTTCAAGAATCCTCATGTAAAAATAGACCCTATTATTATTATTACCTTGGGGGGCCAAAATCCCTTATTAAGCTACTATACTCTATAACGAATATAAACACAATAATATCCTTCTTGCCTTGGTAGGCAAGGCCAACAAACACTTGAATATGGACTCAAAAGTCCAAGAGAACTCATATCAAGGGAAAAAAAAATTGTATAATAAAAGGATCTAGTGAGATGAGGCTTCATAATATGTAAAAAAAAAGCTCTTTCTAGACTTTGTCAAACCACTTGCCCTAAAAAAAAATTGTCGGTGCATGCTCTCTTTACCTTAAACCCTTTGGGGAAAAAAAATAATTGAGTTGGAGCTTGAAGTTAAAGAGTGTTGGGAGGTTGTCAAAAAAAATTAAATTGCCCTATTCCCCTTTGTTGATAAGCTTGTAAGAATTCACTTTATTTTTTCTTTTCAACCTTAAAAATCGGATTTGTAAAAAATAAAAATTTAGCTAGTTCTCAAAGTGTCAATTTTCACAAATTTAATGATAGTTGGTTCTTAAAAGGCACTTATCACAAGTTGGTTATCAATTTACATTTTTTTAAAAACTTAACAAATTGAGAAAAGTTTGTTTATCAAAATTCTTAAAATCTACCCCAAAAAAATAAATAAATAAATAAAATGATGAAGATACATAAATAAATGAAAATTTCTATAATTACAATAAATTTTAAATGTAGGATTTTATATGTCCATAATTTCATCTCATTCAAATAAACTTTCAATTTTTTTTAACTCTTTTTTAAAAACATTACGTCCATTTCAATTAACTTCACTAAATTAAAAAATGATTTCCAATAAACCTTAAGATCATTACATCAATTTTTTCTCATAAATATGAACTTTAATTTAAAATTGTTTGATTGTTAATGACATATCCTTATATTAGTAAATATGCTAGTTAAAGAAAAAAATCATTTACATCTCAATTTGTGATTGCAAAATGTGTAGTATTTGGTTGGCAAGGAAATCAACTATATATATATTTAAAAACAAATCATTATTTTCCTCACCATTAATGAAAAGGACACTTGATATCAGCTAAAAATTAGTAGCTCTATGTTCACAAGTTCTTTCACGAGTTGATTTTGCTAGTATTCATTTCAAAAATTATCTTGGAAATGTAATCCCCATCATATTTTTGGTCTACAAAGTTGTTTTTAGATTTTGTCAATGGATGTAAAATGATCATGACATTTCAAAAGCATTTGGTATAAAGTCTCTTCAACAATAGTCGCATTTCATGCATGGTTATTGTTTTTTTTCAATTTCTTGATAAAACTAAGGTGGCAAGGATTTTTATGCAAATTTCAATTTCAATTTAATTGGCTACATTGTTTTAAAGAACTTTAAAACTATAGCTAGTAGACATAAATGTGGCAACCTTCCCCCAAAAAACTAATTTTATGTCATTTTAGATAAATATTTTTTATTTTAAAAAATTGCAACAAAATATTCTATTTTCGTAAAATTCTGTTGCCCTTTGATCAATTTTAACCCAAAAAAAACTTCTCGTGGCCACTAAGAAAGGATATTACATAAAGGCTCTTAATCTTAGGATTTAATGTCAAGGACAACACGTTATGGGCTTTTCTTTCTTCATATTTCTTTTATGAAAAAAAAATTGAAAATATCACAAACTTCCTTTTTGGTCTTAAAAGCAAGCAAAATTAACTCAATAGCAATCCTTGAATCTTCATTCATCAAATTGTCCAAGGTTGTTGGATTTCAATTTCTTCTTTAAATTTCAAGCACATTGATAGGACAAAATGCAATGCATCATGAAACAAAAAGCGGTTAGAACATTGGTTTAAAACATAAACATTACAACCAAAAAAAGATAATTCACAAATATTTGAAAAATGTGTCATGTAAATGGAAGTGGTATTCAACCATTTATTCTAACAACAATTTGTTTGTTGTCACAAAGGACAATGGCTCTTCAAAATTGCAGAGCTTCTTCAAACAATGATTTTGCTAGCAAACTTATTAGCGAAGTCCAACATTCAATGTTAATATTTTACATGTAGAACCTTAGCCTTAGGCTTGTGACCTTGAACGTTGAAGCATAAAAAATGAAGTAGGATAGGAAAATCTACCAAGCCTTAAACACATTTTTGCAAGTGTGAAAGAATGGAAGGAAATGAAATTCAAATCTCTTTGAGTGAATTTCCACTTGGGGAGTTAGAATTATCTTGCAAGTGTTAGGTTGAATCTTTGGGATGTAAGGTTTAAAACATCAAACCTTGTTCAAATTGAGCCCTAAGTTTTAGACTATTTGAAAGTTTTAGACTAGATATTGAAAATTGGCCATATTGAAAACATAAATAGCGGGGTCAAATGTTAAAAAGACTTGTTTTGAGGGAGGTATGACACTTGAAATATTTCAAAGACAATGTGTCTTAATTTTTGAAGTCCATTTTGAAACTCCCAAGATTTTTAATCATTTTAATATAGTTCATACAACTAATGACAAAGTACACAATTGTCCTTCTCCCTATTTTGTAACTTGTCATTAGTTGTATTCTCCTTTCAAGTTTGGGCCATGTGAATTTAAGTGAATTCAAAGCATGTTTGTGACCCAATTTGGTTCCATTTGCACTACCAATTACATTGTTTTGCTTTAGCTTGTGCAAATGAAGTGATTGTGAAATGCTTGTGAACAAGCAATCTTGTGACTTTATCCTAGTTCCATTTTTTAAATCCTACACACCCCCTTGTCCCAATGACATTAAGGAATGCACCCTTAGTTTTTCTTTCTTTCCATTGATGTCACTTCAAGCAAATTACCACTAATGCATTAAAACAAGCTTAAGCCTAGGAGGTTGTCATTACAATTGAAAATGAATTTAATTTTCAAAAGTGTTTTCAAGTAAAAGATTAAAATATGCCTTGTTTTAAATGGAGTGTTTAATTTTCTTGGGTAAAAACTAAGATCGATAAGAGTTTTATTTCATTCTTATCTACATTTCCCAAATTCGTTTGGCTGAGTTATACATTTTTGCAAATCTAATTATGTAGACTTAATATAAACATACTTGAAATTTGTGAAAATTTTTCCATCTATTGTCCTAACATCAAAATGTGTTTTTCATGATTACAACCATTACTACATGACTAGCTAGTTGGATAAGATTAATCACATAGGACATTTAGTCATGTAATCACAAATATGGATATGATGTTGATTTTTGTCACTATTTAGTCATAAAGGACATCAAATTAATTAATTATATCTAATCAATCTTATATAGATAAATGATATATTTAATAGATATACATTATATATATTTCAAAATAACTTATCATAATAATGATTATTATTATATCATTCATTATTATTTTTCCTATGAATTTTTGACATGTGTCACCACCTAGGCGAGGTAGCTATGGAAGTAAAAAAAAATTTGGTCAACATTCCATTGTTGACAACCATTTTGTCAATTTGTGAAGTTTGATTTTTGAACCATAAGGATGGGGATCAACTCTTTTAACAACATTGAGCCACACCATGTGTTATGAAAACATAATGGGTGCATTTTATTTAACCCATTTTTCATTCAAAATGTTCCTCCATGCCAATTTTAATATTTTATATCTTATTAATATTTTATCCAAATGAAAAAAATCAAAAGTTCTTTCTTAAAAATTTTCAATGACGTACACACACACACACACAAATGGAAACTTGTTCAACAAGAAAACACTTAAATTTTGTTATTTAACAAGATTTCAATGACCATTTGTTTTTAAAAAAAATCAAGCACATGATTTATAAATGGGAATTTTTTTTATAACTAACATAATAATAAATAAATGATATATCTCCCACATCTTGAAACTTGTATTTGATTCAAAAATTATAATATACAATTATGATTTATAATAAATCATAATTTTAGTAAAAACCTTTAATTTTGATGTGTGTGTGTGTGTGTGTGTGTGTGTGTGTGTGTATATATATATATATTATGATATACAATATTATTTTAAATTTTGGATTTTGATTTATAACATATCAAGTATTGTTATGTAATTTAATGTATGGATTTTTCTAAAAGATTCCCAATTCTCACAATTTTTAGCATTGGCAACATTATGTTTTGTAGGACTTATTTATGTAATTGAAAAGTGAAAATTGCCCCTAAGAAGATTTAATAAATTTAGCTATAAATTAAATATGAAGTAAAAAAGTTTTAATCAATCTTTTAAAATCATGGCTACACACTTAAAACCAACTATAAAATCCTAGTGATTTTTATTATTTCTTTTGCCTCCACATTTAGAAACCTTCCAAAATTACTTCATGTTAAAAATTTTAATTTTAAATTTATTTTGGGCAAAATGTCATGAGTAAATATTTGTTGTTGAACATTGGCAACATCTTGGAAATTAATTATATTACATTGTGAAATGTTTACATTTTTAAAAACTATCATCTTGAAATAATAAAGTTATTTGAAATTAAGTAATATTTTTTTATGAATATTCTATCATTGAAATGTCAAAATTCAAACATGTACAATATGTGAAAAAATTGGCAAAGTATTACATTTGCACTAATTATGTTTTTCAAGGTTATAAATATTTTCAAATAGAACAGAATAGTTCCTTTCCTCTAAACTAGAATAAAAAGGTGCATAATCAATAGTTGTTAATTCATAAATAGTAGCTAATGTGTAGTCATGTAATCAAAATATAATTGCATAATAGTCACAAATTAAACAACTAGCATATTACTAGAACTAGGACATGATCGTAAAATGTTTTAGTTATGAAAAACACATTTTGGTGTTGTGTGTAGCACATTGACATGTGTTACAGAAAACATCCCAAAACAAGTACTATGAAAACTTTCCTCCAAACCCAATTGCCACAATTCACAATGGGGTGAATGCAAACTATAATGTACCAAAAAGTGAAAAACATTTTGTCCCATATAGTCCATTTCTCTTTGTATTATTTTCAAATTGTGAGATTGGTAAATAGTTGGGCAACAACAATCCATTGATTTCAAAGCATTTTTTTCCATCTATGTTCTTGCCCAGTTAAAGATCATTATTATGTAAACATGTCCAAAATCTATCATAAAATAAGATTTTTTCAACATGATATGGACTTTGTCAAACACCCCCAAAAAGACCCCAAAGAAACCACCAAAAAGTCCATTAAGAATAATATATAATTGACACAGTGTGAAATCCTTAAAACTTGTCTTAATTGATATATTGTTTAATTAAATGTGAGTCCCTAACAACCACATGTATTAATTTGAATGGACCTTTTTGAAATTCATATAAAAATTTATAGGTAGATGGTAGTACCTAAATTGGTAATTCCAACATTAAATGTACATTTTACATTGATTAATTCACACTGCAAGAACTACATTTGTGATGTTTATAATGGTGCAATGTAACTTGCATTGACGCAACAAGTTTTAGTGTAGTTATCATTGCATTCAAAGTCAACCTTTTATCTTTCATGAAAATAATTATTTTCTCCACTCATATTAGTTCATCAATTTGCTTAGATTCCTTAATAGGGCTTGCTTAGTCGTTTCTATTGCTTCAAACAAACTAATGGTGACATGTTTTGGTTACTAATCAATTCCCAAAAAGGTAATTACAAAGGTAAATAGATAATGTGCTCCCTTAAACATTCATATATGAAAATTGTTAATATAAGTTTGACAAAAATGTATTGTTGTTTTGTTTTTTCCACCAAGTTAGGTAACATTTCTTGTGAAAATTATTTTATGGAAGAATAAAAATTTGAGGACATAAATGCATGGTTAAATGTTTTAACCAAATATTTTCCACAAATTGTATAAGTACAAAAAAATCATTGCCAAACACATTAGGTTTTTTTTTGTTAATTACAAATACATTTTCTTTTCAATTCACTTCTTCAAATGTGTTTACAATAGTAGAATGGTCTACAACATGTTTTTTTCAAAATTGTTATTCCACTAATTTTGTAATATAAAATCCAACCTTGATTTTTTTTTTCAAAATATATTAAATTTAGACTATATTATCATAACAAAATATGCAATACATGATTTGAAAACTTTGACCATGAATGGGTCCATGTTAAAATGAACCACAAAATGTCTAGCCATTATTTTCATTATGTAAATTTTACATTTTTAAAAAGTGTACATCAAATTATTGTTGAAAATCTTTGATACACTCATACAATAATGTTTTTAATATATTATAGGAAACTAAATTATTTGATGTGTGCCATGTGTACGATCTCAAAATCTTGAAATTATTGATTTATTGAAAATGTCGACATATGACATTGTGCCATGTGGACATTTATGTTACACATTTACATGACACATGGCATTTTATTGTTTGTAGGTCATCCAACATATGTGAAGTTGAACGAAAGTAAAGAGATCAACTACAAGGCGGTTGAAAGCAAATTGAAAATAAATTGAAAATAAATCAAAATTTATGTAAATTAGTTGAAATGTAGTTGAGATTACAAGTCTACACAAATTGCAATCACAATTGTAAGACTACTAAAGCTAGACTATGGGGATAATACACTTAGCTAAAATTAACTAAAGAAAATCAAACCATAATAAAAGCATAATCTACTTATACATTATCAATTAAGAATGCAAAACCTATTATAATTTGAAAATTATGCAAGGAAACATTGTTTCCATGCAAGAAATGGTCTTGTCTACATCTCGAAGATGTTAATGTTATTAATCAAACATTTATTGGAACAATGAAATGACTCTCCTATAAGGTGGTTGTCCTATGTTTATGCACTAATGGTGTGAACTCATTGTTGGCAAGTTTAATTGGATTGTTACCTTGTTGGACCACATCTATTGATTTATTCATAGCTACACCCTACATTTTTAAATTAAAGAAAATGAAAGTTGTTAGAAATGAAAAAACACTCATGAATTTTGTAGAAACTATAATAGCTATAAAAAAATTGGAGGATTGAAAACAAAAAGTTTGGCCCAAGTTGATAACAACACTTCTAGAAGAACCTTTTATGAAGTGGGGTCTAGATTTTATAGGTCCAATTAAACCAACAAGAAGACTAGCAAGAATTTTTTTTTTTTGGTAGCTATAGATTATGCAACTAAGTGGGTAGAAGCAAAGGCAATCATAACCAATACTGCAATAGTTACAACCAAATTTATGTATGAATATATTTTTACCAAATTTGGATGTCCATTGACCATAGTTACAAATCAAGGAGTACATTTCATCAATGACAAAATAAAACATATGACAAAACAATTTTTGTTAAAGCATGTTAGTTCAAATACATATTATCCATAATGAAATGGATAAGGAGATTCTATTAACAAAGTCATTGGCAAATTATTAACCAAGTTAGTCAATGAGAAAAGAACAGACTAGGATGAACATTTGTCCATAGTTTTGTTTTCATATAGGATTGCTTACAAGGTGGCAAAAGGTTATATAACTTACCAATTAGTCTATGGTTTACATCTTCTAATGCCAACAAAATATGTTCTATCGGCTATTAATGGGGACCACAAAAATGTAGAACCAACTAGAGTACTCATTGCAAGAATAATAAAACTTGAAAAGTTATAGGAAAATAGATTGGAGGCTCACAACAATGTGAGAGCAAACTAATGGAATAGATTTTTATGGAGTTAATAGAAAAACATAAAGAATAAGTTCCAATTTGGAGATGATGTTTTATGGTTTCCCAAGGGAGAAATACACGCCTAGGCAAATTCAAGGAAAGATGGTTTGGTCCATTCAAGGTATAGTATTGTTTACCTAATAATATTGTTTTTCTTGTTTCTATTAACAATTTTGAACCAAATCTAGTATTGGTTAATGTTAACAAGTTGAAACCATACAAACATGTGGATTAGACATTGAAGGGGATTGAGAATTTAGAAAATTAGACATCTTTAGAGTCCATAGATTCAGACCCTATGGAAGAGAAATTTTATGAAGATTCAAAAGATCAGAGAAAAATAGAGTTCATTAAGATTGATTAAACAATAATATTTGAAGAAATTTTAGTAAATTTGATGAATCAACAGGTTATGAAAAAATTCATAAACCATGATTAAATAGTTTCATAATCACTAGATTATAGGTTAGATAAATATGTCACATTGGAACAAAACTCTAGCAATTGATGCATAAGACATAAAAAGTATGTATTGTAGACAACATCAGGTGATCAAATTTAAAATTGTCATTAGAACAACCCAATGCCATGTCCATAGAATTTTTAGGTCGAAAGACATTAATTATAGCCCATGTTGGTGTTAGTATGAATTTTAACAATAGACGACAAGTGTAAAAAATATTTAAAAAGGACAAATCATTAGAACGCTAACCCTAAAGGGAAGTGAAACATCATTTCATGAAACGAAATGATTACATTTCAAAAGGTGGTAAACAACAAAATGCTTCTTCATTTTCATTTTTTACAAACAAATTTCTATCATTTTTTGTCTCCAAAATGAGTGTAAAAAAAAGTTTTGTTGAGAAATTGCAACAACAATCCAAAGAGAAATTACAAAAGTTGAAAGAAGAAAAGTAAGAGAGATAGGGAAAACAACAAATATTTTGCAAATATTTTGCATTTGTAGTTTGGTCTCCAAAAAAAGGTTCACCATTTATTTCTCCTATTTATTCTTCTTCTTCCTCTCAAAGATCTTCTCTAATATTTAAGTTTGAAAAAGTTTTTTAAACAATTAAAAAAATGAAAAAGATTGCAAGGAAACTTTTAGGAGGTATAGTTTTAGGAAGCCTAGAAGAGGGGCAAGTCCTAGTGAACAAGTCAATCCAATTTTCATTTCTAACTCTAAAGAAGAGAAGCAGAACGACGATTTATAATTAGATCAAGAAGTGCCATTACATCAAGAGGAGCCTACCCAGGAGTAGATTCCAAAGAAAATCCACATTCCCAACAAGAAGTGCACGAAGAGAACAAATCGACAAGCAATGGCTGCAAATCTCTATGGGAAAAAGGTGTAAACTCACCAAGATGATGAAGTTAGGTACATTTTTACTCCTACATAACAAAGTTATAATAGCAATTTGAAGAATATTTTGTTTTGGACAAGCTCTAAAGAGGAAGAAAGAGCCTAGGCAAATAGAGCTGGATTGGTAGGTTTGTTTGAGGTTGAGTAAAAGATTCTTCATGACAACATTCTAGTTGAATTTTTGAACAATTGAAAGTTTGATTACGAACATAACAAAATCAAGGTCATGTTGGGGGGAAGAGGAAAGAATTATAAACAAACATCTATTGATAAAGGTTTTTTAAATCTACCATACAAGAGAAACAGAGGTAGACCGGGCAGAACTGTAAGATGCCAAAGTAACATTGTCATATATAGTTGATAGAATCCTAGATACTTTCAACACCAATGAAGGGTGGGTTGTAGAGAAGATGAGGTCAAAGTATGTCAATAGAATTGTTGCAATTTTTCCCATTATCTACCAGAAAGATAAGGTGCAATTTTTTGCAATAAGTTTACCATGATGATCTCTAAAGTAGATCGTGGAGAATCTATCAATTGGGCTATAATTATGTATTATCAATTGGTTAAGGAATTGATCAGATGGGAAAAGTGTCAAGAAAAAATGATTGAAGGAATAGCCAAAAGAGAACCAAAAAAGGATGTATGCCATTTTGCCATAGTCTTAGAAATTTTATTTCACAAGTGGTTTCCATTAGAAGGAACAGAGCCACAAGAGAAGAAGAAGTAGGCAAAACAACCATAAGAGGACATGAAAAGAAAGGAGAGTATGTGAAAGAGGTTTATCAAAAACAAAATACCTTTAAACCCTACACACATTTCTCTTAAAAAGAAAAAATAGCTAGAGACTAAGACAACCAAAAGAACAGTTATGATGTTTCAATTTGATGAGGATGAAGAGAGGGAGATTATATAGGAAAGGCAGAGAAGACAATAAGATATTACAATGAGGGGCATGTTAATCTTCAACATAAAGTAGAATTGTTGAGGAAACAACAACAACATCATAGACAAAAGGAGAAATCCATATCTCCTAAGTTTGATTCCAAGACCACAGATCTCTCCCAAGAAAGAGCATAGATCAAATGGGTAGGAACATTAAAAAAGGCCTCCCAAAAAGGAGCCAAAATATCAAGCTCAACAACCAATAGAAGAATATAAGACTTGGACCTGGATCCATCAAAAGTACAACAATATGTTCCAGTACCACAAAATAATGAAGGTATGCTACCTTCAAGACCAAGCTCTACAATAGGCACAAATGTATTTAGAGAAATTTGGATTGCACACAGAAGTTTAAGTTCCTTAGGTACAAGTTCTAGAGGTCAAACTCCTAGGTTTCATACACCAAGGTCTATGCAAGGGGTAGAAGTAAACTTGGATGAACATAAGAAAACTACTAGTATGTTTCAACAAGTAGCAAAATACAATGTACAGATGACTAATATTTTGCTTAAACTTTTTAATCTAGAAATAAAAAATAAACAGATCATAAAGAAGAAGGACATATTTGTTTAGAATGTGCAAGGGGCTTTGGAGAAGGAGTAGAAGCTCAAAGTAGAATTGCAGGATAAAAACAATGAGAATAATCAAATATTGGTAGAAGTGTAAACAACTAGATAAAAGATTAATAACATGGATAAGCACAACAAGGATTTAGAGGACATCAAAGTGGAAAAGGATTCTTTGCAAGCAACTCTAAAGGAGATAGATTCCAATTACTAAAACTTGAAGGCAAAGAAGGATACTGTAAATGTAAAGCACAACAAACTTCGAATAAACTACAAAAATATGGAGTAGATTCTTTTGAAGCAACAAAAGGAGTTGGAGGAGCTCAAATTGGACATTGGTAATGTATATCAAGCCAAGAATGAGATACAAAGGCAATGTGACCAAAGGCACGCATAGATGGATAGAAATTTGTAGAAGCAAATGGCCTTTAATGAAAAGTTGCACAAACTTCTAGAGGAAGCGTAGGGAATAAAACCATTTAATCATGATGGTGTCTTAAGAGAAAACAGTGAATTCAAGAAGCAACATACTTTGCTTCATGTAAAACTCAAGGCATTGTCAATGCACGAAAAAGATGTAAATTTGTGGTGGGATGCAATGCAAAATATTGTCCATAAAAATATTGGAAAGGTTTGTAGAAGGTATGAGAGAAATGAAAGGTTGTACATGCATAGGATATTTCAGATGGAAAAGGTCATACCATCATTTGAATATGAACCTTTAATTTTCTCTCTATAACCAAAAACCTCAAATGAGGAATAAAATAGGGGAAATACTTATGGTGTAAAATTATCAAATACAAGAATAGAAAAGGATCATTTATTACTCAAGAATAAGGAATTTTGACAAAGAAAAAAACACTTTGAAATCTGGAAAATTTGAACTAAATAATGAATAGAGTTGGCACACATCATGGGCACACCTTATACATAGTCAATAAACATAGTTGAAACCTAATTGAAATCTAGTTGAACCTAATCAAAATATAGGAAAAATTATATAGTTGAAACTTAATTAAAAGTAGTTCATTAAAACAAACATAATCAAAACCTTACTTGCATTGATGGTTGAAAAGGTTCATAAGTTTAACTTTCATTGCCTAAATGTTTGTTTTGGAACTGGAAAAAAAGAAAAGCCAATGAGAGTTGAAGAAAAATACTTTCATACTTACAAAACTTCTTTTTTTCTCCTATTTGGACCCCTCCTATTTTCAAAGCTCATAACTTTTTTTATTTCTTCTTCATTTTAAATTATTTAAAGTGTTATAAGAATGCCACCTTAAATTCTACATATAATCTTTGAAATATAATAATAACATAGCAACATAAAAAAATAAAAGTGGGTGTTTCAGAACTAATTGTGGTGTGTTGTTTTGAGTTCTTGACCCCCCTACTTTGGAGGCCATAAATTTTTCATTTCTAATCCATTTTTTGATGATTTTTAGTGCCTTAGATGTGCCAAGAGGAGGGTTTAACATCTACTTGGACATCAGAAACAAAAGAGCCCTCCCTTTAGATCTGGGTTGCTTTAAGTGCTTAAGTGTATTAAAACTAGCCTAAATACCTTAATGAAAGTTCAAAGAAAAACCTAGTTGAAAAAAAAAACCCAGCAAGGGTTCAAAACAAAACCTAGCTAAAAAATAATTTAACTAAAGGTAACATGGTGGAGAAATAAAAGAAGAAATATCTTGGTAAAGGGGAAACAAACAAAAAAAAGGAAACTAATTTTTAACCACCTATAATTGTAAGAGGCATTGTGGTGGTGGCTTCCAAATTCCATAAGCTTGTCTCCTCATGTTATTCATGGTCATTTTCCTCGACACCATATGACCTTCATGTGTTTAATATATATTTTTTAAAAATGCAATGAAAAGTAGAAAAAAGAACTTGAACATGATAAAAAAAAGAAAACAACTTAACAATAACCCAAAATGAAAAACTTGAAATTCCTCACATGCAAAAGGCACAATGCACTCACTTGAAAAAATCCATGAATTGTAAACTACATGATTTAAACTTCTAAACACAAGTTGGGCTTAAAGAAAAGCAAGATAAAACGAAACAAACTGTAAAAAAAGGAAAAAAAAATCAAACTAGAACACAAAGAAATTCAAAGTGAATGACAATGTTATATAAGGGCAGTCTTTTCATCCATGGATGAATGAAGTATGTGATTATAGTTGGGATGTTAACTAACTTTCAACTATGTAAGTTGACATTGTTTCAAATAGTTTTCAACTATAATTCAAAATTTGAATTTCCCACCAACACATTGCCACCATTGTCATATGTCATATCATCCATTCATCCATATTATTTGGCACATTAAATCATTCATTCATTCATTCATTCATTCATTCATTCATACTATATGCCACATTAAATCCATCCATTCATTATTTTAATTTTGTGGCATTCAATGAATATGTAAAATGCCATAAAATTATATACCAATTATTTTATACCACAACATTGAACCATTGTTAAGTTAAAGTAGTTTGCCTAGCCTAGTTAGCTATCCTAGCCTATGTCTAATTATTTTCCTTACCTAACTTAAAGCCTATGTAGACCTAGGTAGGTAGTAATAGGTTTAGTATAGGTAGGTTGTGAGTTGTGACACCATGATTAAACAAAAATCAAGTAGGTACCTACCTAAAAACCTTGCCTAGTTACCTAGTTACTAATTAATACTTATCTACCTATACCTATTTAGTTTAAGTAACCTACTTACCTATATTTGACCTAACATATCTACCTATTATTTACCTAGGGACCTCCTATTGCATCTAGGTAGACAATAAGTAGGTAGGTAGTCATAACTTGTTTTGCCTTTCCACCCCATTTAAATTTAGCTTCACTAGCTATCCAACCTAGCTACTTAGGTAGCCTACATGCTTACATGCCTCATTGGCTACCTAGGTAGGTTGTAGGTTAAACAAATACACTTGTTGCAAATTACTTCTAGGTACTTGTAGGTAGGTAGGTAATATTTTGTAGGTTAAATAAGTACTTATTACATATATTACCAAGGTAGTTATAGGTAGGTGATAAATTGTAGGTTAAATATATTTAGATTATAGCATAAGTGATTTAAAATAGGGTGTAGGTTAAGTTATGTAGGTCAATAGTTTGTAGGTACTTAGGTAGGTAGGTATGTAATGTGTAGGTATAAGTTACAATAGTAAGTAGATAACATGTACGTAGGGTGTAAGTAATGATAAGTAGGTAGGTGGGTAGGTAATATGTGGGTAGGGTATAGGTAACGATACTTAAAGTTGAAGTACAATTGAAAACGCATGTAATATTTCATCCATCAATATCATTTTTTCATCCATTTAAAAACAAGGTCCACCAAAATAGTTAAGCAATTGACTTGACATGGCATAATGTCATGGCAAAGTGGAATTCTCAACTATTCTTCAATTGGGTTATATTAAATATTTTGATGGTCAACACCTGTTAGTGGTCAATGTCATACACTTACCAGACTAGTCGACACGTCAACTCATTTGAGATGCTATCCCATCCACGTGGAATTTTTTTAAATAAATATTATTGTGGAATCAAAACAAAGTTGAAGATGACATGTAATCGAAACCAGTTGGTTAAAAAATGCCCTTTTTTTCCTAGTGTGTTTCAACATTTCAAATGAGTTTTTGAAATTCTCGCATGCCAAATGTACATCTTTATATCATCACCCCTTTATTGTTGTTTTGTTGTTGCACTAGTAGAATGTATTCATGCCAAACATCTATATGCAAAACATTATCACTTTTCATGAAACAATTAATATGCCATGTAACAACAATGGCAAGAGTATCAAACAACATATCATTTGTTTCTGATCTTGCAAGTGTGGTATTGCATAGTGGGCCAGGCACACTACGAATTAAGCTTACGCATGGAGCTTGCAGGTCACTTATAATGATCACTTGGTGCACTAAACTACAAAACTAAGAGCTATTGAAATGTCAAGCTTTCAGGTCATTCTTTTTCATCCAAAACATCTTAAGAGCAAAATATAGTTTGCTTGTAACACAAAACTTATATAAGTAAAGCAAGTTATTGTGTTGAAATTTTACATTCCTTGTTTTTTCTTTAATCTATGTGCACATGGCTTTTCTTTATGGAAAGATGATGAATGAAATGTCTTTAAGGTGTTGCCAAGCTCCAGGATGAAAAATTATATGCATTAAACCAAATGGCTAACAAGAGATCAATAGAAAGGAGAAGAGGAGAAGTTAGGGTTAAACCATGAAATTAGGGTTATCCAACATGCCATAGACCATGAAGTTCAATCAAATGTGAAAGAAAGAACAAACTAGAGGTAATATTTTTGTAGGTAATGAAAACAAGTTACCAAAAAAAAACCAACATTCTGAAATGAGGCTTAGATGCCAAAGATGCTTTAGTGTCAAAAAGCCATGTTCGGAGGAATGCACATACAAATCATTGATTACATATCAAATGTGTTGTCTACCTATCAAAGCAATGAATAAAAAAAAAGGTGGGTTGCTAAAGGTTCTTCTAAACCTTGTAGTTGCTAATCTGATTCCTATTTACTTTGAGTTGAGTCAATACATGCTTCATGATTGATAATTGCTCAGGTGGAGGTCATCAAAAGATTGACCAAAAGCTTGGGAAAGGTGAAACAATCAACTTCAACTATGCAACTTGCCACAAAACATATTTTGCTCACAACAACCATAAGCTATGGGGGAAACTCATCAATGAGATCTAGAGCATGAATCTTGGGGGTTCATCTTTGTAATCTTGCTCTAACAATGGATTGATGGAGGGTTATGGATGAAAGCAATGAATTTTTTTGGAGTATTTCCTCGCCCAAAAAGAGATGTGATGTGTTGTCACCATCCACAAAAGCTACTATGATTTCATGGTGGGTCTCAGAAACAAGAGTCAATCCCAACATAAAGGAACAAGAGTCAATCCCAATAGAAAGGAAGTCAAAGGAATGTGGATAACACCTAATGTTACAGATGAAAAACCCACCCATTATAGACTAGAAACTCGTGTGCAATTCCTCTTGAGTAATTTCTTTGATTTCATGTAACTTGTTTGTTCCAATGGCAACAAGTTTAAATTAGGACTTTGTTTCAAAATGGGTTTTTGCATAGCACTAGGAACATTACCTTCATTCTAATTCAATTGTCACTCATTTTAAGCTCTACATAGTTTAAGAATTGTAACATGGATATCTATTGTTTACATGCAATACCTAGGAGCTTTCCTTTCCTACTTACAATTGTGACAAGGTGTCATGGAGGTGCACACCAAAGGATTCGTTAGATGGTCTGAAGGATGGTCAGAGAACAATTGATGGCATTTTGCAGATTTGTAGGATTTAAGGGTCACCATAATGTCTAATTGAGGTTCTTTCACATTATGGGATTCAATCTAGATGTTTTGGAAGATTGCCATAAAACACCTAGTGGCATTTTGGGGCTCTATGGGACTTAAGGGAGATCATGTATATGACCATTGGACTTTCTCTCACATTGAAAGACTCAATGGATTCTAGAGGATTTCCATAGAACATTCAATGACATTTTTATGGGTCTATGAGACTTAAGGCTCACCATGGTGACTTTGATGGAGGTTTTATCACATTTAAGGACTAAGTGGGTGTTTTGGAAAAGTATGATAGAACATTTGGTTGCATTTAATGGGTCTATAAGACTTCAAGGACATCATGCATGCTTTTCAGGAACAATCAAAAGAATGAGACAACAGACCACCACCATCACATATGAAAAGTCCCAAGCAACCAGTGCACATATAGATCTAACAAATACTCAGAAAGTGAGGCAAATTCATCAACACAAGATTTTCAATATCAACTAGCCAGTAAAACTCTTTCCCAAGGAAGCATTGCCAGAGACTAAAGACAGTCATAAGAGCCTTGATGACTGTAAAAGTAATGGAGCACAAACCAGACGATAAATTTTAGATTGTGTTTTGAGCCCTCAGGCCTACCTCCACTAAATAAAATAACTATTCCAGATGTTTTGGAGAGAGAGGCTTCATTTTGAAGACTGAAGGTTTTATAGACTCATCTTTTCTTCCAACTAGAATTCAGAGAGTAAAAATGTAATTAATCATGGGCCTTGCTCTCTCCTCAAAAGTAGCTAACATTATTTGAGAGAAAATAATTTCATGACAAAACAATTGAATCAACTTTTAAGAGATATGAAAACACATCTTATTTTTGTAACATGTGTAGAACTTGAGAAAGTAAGACCCATGATGCCACTGCTCCCTACGACATCATACCATAGAGTGCACACCATACTTGACCTGCAAATCAATACACTGCCATGACTTACCCATTGACTTCATCAGCTCCTAATTGACATAAAATTTGGGCAAACATTCAGGCAGTTCTAAGGCTAGAATCACCCAATATGTACATACAATTCTTGAGGAAATTCCAAAACAGGATTGAAGCCAATCGGCAAATGCTCCCTTGCTGTTCTGATCCCCCTCCTCAGCACATTTTGAGACATCCAGGGTGAAATTCCTTCAATGGGTGCTTGTTTTATAACAGCTGCAACAAATTCAACACCAGCACCTTTAGCAGCAGTCACTAAACCATGAAAACCATATTTTTTCCAACCTTCAGCATACTTTCCTAGGCTGTCCTCACTTGTACTAATCAAGAGG
>Ga0116231_10000402_pt1 | contig 72788 bp, 62 predicted proteins | sample S1TSphgellanicum_2_FD_89695 | JGI IMG/M metagenome (GOLD analysis project Ga0116231, IMG submission 89695) | Host-associated microbial communities from peat moss isolated from Minnesota, USA - S1T2_Fd - Sphagnum magellanicum MG | ecosystem: Host-associated > Plants > Peat moss > Unclassified...
ACAAGGGGGGTGTGCCTATCCAATTTCACATTAAAAAATTTGTGCACATGGGATGAGCTAATCAAAAGGCTCAACCCAAAACAAAAAAACAAATAATGCACAATTCTAAAATACTCACCTCCCCAACCTATTTATCTATCTAACTAGGTAGGTACCAAATTTGACCTACCCATCTAGGTCGGCCTATGTACCTAACCTACCTAAGTACCTACCTATATGAGTAGGTATTTAGCCTAGGAAGGTAGAACCTACTTACTTACTTTTTTACCTAAGTAGGTAGGTAGGTAGGTAAAGAGTATAAGCACATATTTATGTACCTACTTAAGTACCTACCAACTTAATATTAATATTTTTAATAAATTAATTTTTAATGCCACATGACATATTTACATTGGGGCACGTGTCATAATATAAGATCATCCAAGTATTTGAATTGAATGTCTTAGATTATTTCTAAATAATAATAATGATAATATTCTAAATAATCATATATTATGACACGTGGCAACACATGATTTGCCTTCAATTGTGACCAAAATAGTTGCATTTTAGTCGCATGTGACAATACGTATACAATGGAGTCAAATAATGAAATGTATTTGTTGATGTTTTCTTTCATACAATACCCTTTGTCATTTGCGACTAGTTTATCACATGCGATTTGTCTTAGGCGATTAAAAGGATTTTAGTTGCAAAATGTCTCTTGCGACTAAAATTTAATCATAAAGAATAGTCGAAAATACATGTTTTTCTTCTAGTGATAATTAGGATGATCACTTGCCAATAATTTTATTTGGTTATAAATGTGGTATTCAAACAAGCACAAGATTCTCACTAAACATGATTGTTATTAGAAGATCATCAAGATTGAAGGCTAACAATTTTCTAAACTCAGTATTGAATACATTTGATGAAGATGATGACCCTGCAATATTGGCAAAATAGATGATTAAAAAAATGTAGTTGATTGCAAAAATGCATGGATAGATTTTTGACAATGTAGATTAAACACAAGTGAAATAGAAGAGGGTGTATGCCTTGAGAAGAGGAAAACAAATGTTTGTTGGTTTTGAGGAAGGGAAAATGTATGTCAAGATAAAGAAACTAGGAAAAAAGAAGTCATTAACCTCCAGTTGGGAAGGTCCATTCTTATTTATGAAAATGAGTTCATGGAATAAGATGAAGGAGGTAGAATTTATGTCATCAAAGGGAAGGATGAAAAGCTTTGGGATAGACCTAGAAGAGATTTACAAATCTACCATGCTGCACCTTGAAAGGTGAAGGCTGAAAGACTCAACCAAATGAATTTGGGAATGGTTACATATGTAACCCATAATTGGTTCTAGATTTTAAGGTTGTTGTGTGAAAAAGGGATTGATGTCCCTTTCAAAATGCTAGAAAATAGAATCATAATATGTCATTTGTGCTTCATTAAATACGAAGCTAATTTGTGGAGTTCTTGATCATGATGTTGCAAATTATTAAGCAGCACAAGTTTGGGGATTGGCTTTGTTGTTTTGTTGTTTGTTTGTGTGTGTGGTTGTAATGTTTTGTGGATGATGGAATAAAAGGTGCCCAGGATCAAGATAAAAAACAAGTTCTTATATTAAATAAAACCTTTTTTTTCTATAATTATTTTTGGGTTGGTTTCGGAGATGGAATTTATGTGGGTTGTAACAATTTTAGCATTCATGGTGTGGGAAGAATGCTTGTTAAATGGAACTTGATTTTCTTAATGTTAAAACCCAAGAATTTTTTCATTGTGTTTAGTTTCAGTAGGAGGGAATTAGGTTCAAAAATTAGATTAGATGTCAAAATTGGGAAAATGATGAAGGCTTCTAGAGGTTTCAAGACCGGTCAAGTGGCTGAACAAGTTATGGGATAAATGTTGTTGTGAGATTGTGTTAGTGGTTCTTGTTATGTTGATTTGGGGAAGAGTACTTTCAATTTTGGGAATTCTGAAATTGGGAATTAGTCTATGGGAATCTAAAACATTATGGGTAATTCTATTGGGATTCAAAATAATTTTTTATTTTGCAAAATCCTTGATTTGACACTTGTTAAAACATCTGTTTACAAGCAACTATGGGAATGGTGCTCATAAGAATTGGGGATCCAGATCTTGAAGCCTACTGTGTTGTTGAACCTCTATTGTTAGTAATTTCTTCTAAGAGTATGTGTGGAATGTGTGTTTAATCTATTATCTATGGGAATTGGAAGTTTTGTGGACTAGGGAAAGACTTGCTATTTGAAAAACTTGCTATCTTGAAAGACTTGTTAAAGAGAGAGAAATCAAAACAATTTGATTCCCAATGACCTATAGAATAAATTATGTTGTTTGGAGATGTAGATAATAAAAATATAGTGTGTAACACTACTGAGAATTACAGAAATTTATTGTCACTTGATGCAACTGATGTGTGTAGACAAAACATGAATTATACGAGCTTTTTTTTATGTTACATTTGTTTAAAGCGTTATTTTTGTTTATTTGAAATCCACCCTTGTAATTAGTGCTCCAAAACCCAATCTTTATGAGGCTCTTTGCGTTCGTTACATAATTCAAATAAAACAAAAATTCATATATTTGGGGCTTGAAAAAGTTGTAGAGGATTTGTAGGTTAACCCATCCTTTCATTTTTTCTTTTTTCTTTTGAAAAATGTTATTTTTGTGTCAAACTTAATTTACATTGATTTCTTTTGTGGCTATGTGTAGACTATAAAAATTTCACACTTTTTTTTAAAAAAGTTTTTAGAAAATGACAACCATTAATCAAACTTTTGTGAAAATCAAATCCATAATTAAGAAATGCTTGTAATAAGGCCCATGCATGTATAATGTTTATAACAAGTAATCCAAACCTACACGCCAATATAGTTGAAGTTGGACGTGATGTTGGGTCAAAGTGTTCAAAAGACATAAGTAACACATCATTGGCACTTGGGTTGCATGATGAAAGGTAGGCATCAAGCCACCATCAAAGATTGGAAGGTGATTATAACAATGATGAACTCCAATACGTTGTTGAAATTCCTCATGGAAATTCAACAAATAAACCTCAAACTTTGAAAAGACCTTTGTCAATAAGAACTTCAAGTTGTGTAAAGGTAAACAACCTACCCCAAACATTCTCTCACAAACTAGAATACAATATTTCATGTAGTTCATTTAAAATTTTTATTCATGGGTCATTTGTTGGAGTTGATCCCTTGGCCTTCGCATTTAAGGGCAAAATGATTATTGTTGCACCAATGTTTTTTTAGTGATATGAAATGGAATTACATTTAAAAAAACAAATTTTTAACCTATTTAATTGAGCTATTCAACTTACCTTAAGTTATACAAGGTACCTACATGCCGCTTAAAATAATTATGGCCTATTTAAAGGCTATTTAGTCACCTAAAAGCTACCCAAGTTACCTAAGGGTAATGTAAGGGTTACTTATATAAGGGATGTCTAAGGTACCTAAAGGTTGTTCATGTTACCAAGGGGTTACCTAGAGCCCCACCTAGGGGTTGCTTGGGCTATTTTCGGGGTTACTTAAATATTGTTGGGGCTATTCATGGTGCTTAGGGGTTGCCTAGATTGACTAGAATATTCAGTAGCCTACTTAAGGGCTACCTACATTATCTAGGTTATGTAGGTGCTACCTAGATTAATTAAGGTACCTAGGGGTTGTTTAGGCCAATTAAAGTTTGATGGGCCTAGTTAAGGGTTGTCTAACCAAGGGACTAATTAAATTAACTAGGGTACCTAAACAGTTACATAGGGTAGTTGGGTGGTTGCAAGATAGAGTGGGTTTTTTTTTGGATGCAACATTCCCAAAAGTTCACATTTTAATATTAAAATGGACAAAAGCTTTCAAAAGTCAATGAATTAAGTGCGAATTATGTGGTGATTAATGAATTAATTTTGTTTTAGATGAACAAGATCTTAAGTAAACAACTTTTTGACACACATGTTAGGGAAAAAAAATCTAACAATAAATAATTGGGATAGGAACTTTTGAAAATAATGTTCAAATTTAGTCATTCAAAAGCTCATAACTATTTGTTTGTTGATGAAAGTTTTTGTAAATTTTTTTGAAATTTATGTTTTTTTCTAACAAGTATCACATATTGAATCCTTATAAGACATCTTGAAATGAAATGATATTGAAAAACAAATGTGAATCTTCATGTAAATTCAATATCATAATTCATGGTTCCATTTCAAAAGTCCATTGAATTTCATAATTATGCACATATCTTTATTCAAGCTAGCAATCTCAATCCATAAATTTTTTTAGCCCATTGATGATTTTATCATATGTTTGTGACATTTGAATAAAGATTACTAAAAAAGTGACATCCATGGCTTGAACATTTTTTTTGGACTATGACTAAGGCCTGTTTTACACTAGGAGTCAGGGCGAATGGTCAACCCAAATCCAGCATTCCTATTGGTGCAAAAGTTCGAAATCGGCCCTAAGGGCTTTACACTAGGAGTCAAGTCTGAAATAGAAAAAAAAAAAAACTTTTCACTCTGCCCCAAATACTAATAAATGCTGAACTTTATGGCCTTGTATCGGCCCCCAAGACTGAAACAAAGGATACCATCAAATTTGGGAGGCCAATTTTGCAACCCTTGGGGCCAATGTTCCAGCATTTATTAATATCCTGACATCAATGTTCTAGCATTTATTAGTAACGTGGGGCCAATTTGCAACCCCAAAAAAATGCTCAGTGTTGGCCCCAAGTTTTTTTGGGGCCCTGACTCCTAGTGTAAAAGCGGGCCTAAGTTTTAGTTATGTAAGACAACTTAGTCAGGTTTGGTACTAGCAAATGGATTAAAAAAACTCTGAACCTTAAACCCTAAACCCTCATGGCTAAAGTGATGGTAAGCTACACTAGCCGAATGTACCTTAAATCATAAAAAATGAATAAAAACCCTAGCCCTTTAAGTAGCTACCATTAATTCATACATACCCAAAGGGCAAGCTTTTATTGAACTTTTATGAATTCAATGGGTGGTACCCAAAAGCCTTCCTTTTATTCATCCTTTTTTGTGAATTAATGTACAATACATTAAGGTTACCTAGAACCAAACCTACTAGCATATCCTAGCTCCTCTCAACCATCATTGAAAACCCCTAAATCCTAAACCCTAAGGTCTAGGATGATTACAAAGATGTCCTAATTGAAGAGTGCACCTCAACTCATAAAAGATGAACAATAAATTCTAAAAGGCCTGCCATTTTAGAACCTATAGATTCATAAAATCCAAAGGGCAGGTTTTTATTTTTGGGAGAATTTTATGAATTAAGGTACAATAGGGTTCTATAACCTCACACAATAAATCATCCTTGCCCCCTGAACCTTCATTAAATATCCCTCAATCTTAAACCCTAAGAGCTAGTATGCATCTAAGGTGCCCTAGCCTAAACCCCTAAAAATCCAAAACCCTAAAGGCTAGTATGGTTGTAAGGTACCCTAGCCTAAACATTTCTTTTATTTTGGTTCATTTAGTTAAAATAAAAAAATAGCGCCCAAAATAAAATTAATTCCCATTTATATATATATACCTATTTTATTTCCCACGCGGTATTAGGTGTAGAAATAAAGCAATTTCAAATCACGGGTAACTCCCTGGGGAGGCGGGAAGGGTTACCCGGCCAGAAGACGGGTCGTGTCCCCTTGTCCGCGTCGCAGCGCGAGGGAGAGTGCTCGCTGGCGCGCGCGCTTGCAACGATTTCTCTCTGCTTTCTCGCGGACGATTGAAGGTAGTGCGTGTGAGAATTTTTTTCGTGTTGCGTGAATACAGCAGCTTTTGAATCTGCATCAGAGGTTGGGGTTTTTTTTTTCGTCGATTATTTTTGGGGGGATTTGTTTGGAGTTGTTTTGTCTTTTTGCACATTATAGCTTCGTTCGTTGTTGTTTTTGGATTAGTGGCTTGGATTTGCTTCCCTCTTGCTTGAAGTTATTAGGTTGCTCGCGCTTGGTTTTTTTGGGGCGGTGTTTTGTGGTTTTAGATCGCGCTTTTGCATTATTGTTGCAGGTTATATTATTAATATCATCATCATTATTAGATGCAGCGGGTTGTTGCTGCATTCTGATCTTGGAGAATGCTTGCGTCATTGTGTTGTGATGCGTGTTTTGCTCTTTCGGTAAGCTGCCTACCGGAGAGGTTTTGTTGACTTGCTTGAGAGAGACAGAGACGGGGACACAGAGAGATTTTTTTTCACTAGGAAGGATAAGGTTTCCGGGATACAGACAATAGACAGGGGTTGTAGGGAGGAGCAATCAGCTGGAGATCTTCGACAACGGACAAGAGGTTCATTGAAGCTGTGGCGCGCTTGCCAACTGATTAGTAGCAAGACATGGCGCCACGCCAGCTGCGGAAAGCTTTAGGGGCTGTCAAGGACCAGACCAGCATAGCGCTCGCGAATGTTGTGAGCACACGAGCTCCGGATCTGGATGTGGCGATAGTGAAAGCCACAAGTCACGACGAGGCGCCGGTTGATGACAAATACGTTCAGGAGATTCTGCATCTGACGTCGTACTCGCGGGGCTATGTGAACGCGTGCGTGGCTGGACTCGCAAGGCGTTTGAGGAAGACGCATAACTGGATCGTTGCGTTGAAGACTTTGATGCTCGTGCACCGGTTGATGCGCGAAGGTGATTCGTCTTTCGAACAAGAGCTGAAGATGGCTGGAAGACGAGGTGCGCGCATGTTGAACTTGTCGCACTTCAAGGACGACACACATTCTAACTCCTGGGACTATTCTTCGTTCGTGCGCACTTATGCTTTGTTTCTCGATGAGAAACTGGACTTCTCGCTTTCTGGTCTGCCGCGACATGACCCCAGAGGCAATGGCCACAGCCGATCCGATGTTTACGGTACTGGCCGCAAATCCAGCGCTGGATATGACGACTCTGGCATTGGATGGCGTCGTCGTTCTCCTGAAAGCGATCAACGGAGAGCTAGTTTCGACGGGGGTCGATCTTTCGGAGACCGCAGCAGATTTGAAGACGATAATAGGCAGCAGGACGATTCATCACAAGGGAAGAAGGAGAGCTTGCGGGAAAAGGAAACGTCCATTTTGCATTTGCTTGGAAAGCTTCCATCGCTGCAAAGACTGATGGATCGCATCTTGGGATGCCGACCTACAGGCGCTGCCAAGAGCAACAGGTTAGTACATATTGCCTTGTATCCCCTCATCAAAGAAAGTTTTCAGCTATACTCAAGCATCACAGACGGCGTAACCATTCTTCTTGACGGTTTTTTCGACTTGGAACCACCGAATCGCATCGCTGCATTCGAGATTTACAATCGTTCTGCAAAGCAAGGAGATGAGCTTCGTGCTTTTTACAACAAGTGCAAGGAGTTTGGAATCGGTCGTTCCTCCGAGTATCCTCCTGTACAGAAGATTTCTCAAGAGCATTTAGACACTTTGGAAGACTTTCTGAGGAACAGTCGCCCACGCAACTCTTCTGAAAAAATGCCAAGCGCCAACAAGAATCCTGAACCTCTGCAACTGGAGTATCCGGAAACTCCTGAAGAGCAGGAACCGGCAACCGTGAAGCAGACAATGGAGAAACCTGTTGAGGCAGCAGCTGCTCCTAAAGATGAAGTTCCAGCTGTAGAGCCTGTACCAGCTCAACATGAGGGAGGTAAATGCTTCAAAGACAAGTTCCATCACCTGTATTACCAGTTTGCTTGGTCAAGTTTCTCTTGCATTTTGCTTCAATGCATGAAATTTGTGCATCACAAATTTACTGCTTCAAGCTTCACTTCATCTTGATTGCTTTGATCTGCCAGGGATATGTCTATTGCAAGTTCTCTTGCATTTTTATCAAACTTGATTGCCTTGATCTGAAGGGGATTTGGGTGTTGCAAGTTTACTTGTTCAAGCTCCTCTTGAATTGTCAATCTTGATCTGATGGGATTTGTGTTCTGTACATTTCGGTTGTTTAAGCTTCTCTCGAATTGCCTATCTAGAGGAGAGTCCTAAGTTCTGATTTTGATGTCTTGCTGTATTGCAGATTTGCTTGACTTGGACCAACCCATCTCTGCAGCAGAACATGAAAACAAACTTGCACTGGCACTCTTTTCAGATGGAGCTACAGGGAACAATACGAAGTGGGAACCATTCGGTTCATCAGATCCAGCCACACAGGAGAGCAATGGCAACTGGCAGACGACTGGGATGGAGAATGGAAAGGCTGGGTGGGAGCTTGCTTTGGTTTCTTCAACCACTAGCAACCTGTCAAAGCCAAGTAATGGGACTCTCGCAGGTGGCTTTGATCCTCTTCTCTTGTCCAGCATGTATCAACAGGGTGAAGTTAGGCAACAACAAGCTGTTGCTGCTGCTGTTGCAATGCAAGGTAGTGCCAGTAGTGTTGCTCTGCCAAGCAGCAGGCCAGGATCATCATTTTTGGCTTTGCCTGCACCACCAGGAGCTACACCACTTCCTGCTGCAGGAGGAGGAGAGGACCCGTTTGCTGCTTCAGCAATTGTTCCTCCTCCAGCATATGTGCAAATGGCAGATCTGACAAAAAAGCAGCAACTCTTGGCTCAGGAGCAGGTGTTATGGCAGCAATATCAAATGAATGGTATGCAGGGAGAGTTAAGTCTCATGAGTATCAACAACAACAACAATCCCTATGCCTCAGGAATGCTCCACCAAAGTAGAGCTGCTCCATTTTACGGTGTGGGTATGCCTGTACAAAATTACAGCTATCATGTTTAGTAGTGAGATCTCATTTCCTTCAGCCTCATTGCCATAGCCTGCTTGCCTATGTCAGTCTCTCACAACTTCATGTAAAGGAGTAGTTTTCCTTTGAAAAGTTGCAAGTTGGTGCAAGTCAGAAGCTCACATTCTTTTGGTAGGTCCAATATTTTTATATTTTCTTCAGGAGCTCAGAACTAGAACTTCATAGTGGAAAGGTCACTCAGGTTAATAATTTCAGACTTTTTATCTGTTGCTGTTCTTCAAACTGCCTCAGCTTTTGGTTTTGTTTTCTGCTGTTCTTTTAGGGTTGGGTTTAACTGTTGTTCTTCAACTTAAAACTGCCCCTTTCATTTTGGTTTTCTCTGTTCTTTAGGGTTGGGTTTCATCTTGTTCCCTAGATTGTTAGATCTGAAATCTTTGTAAACTTAATTACTGGGTCATCAGCTCTCGATTTGTGTCACTTCAAATTCTTTTCAGATTTGACTTAAATTGCATGCATGATCAAGAGCAAGATATTCATCTTGAAGGCTGAGTCATATTCCAGAAAGCATCTTGATTTGTTCAGCTTGCAATTGTCAAGCCTGTTTCTAATGTATTATCTTGTTTCATCTATAATATATTTCATTGTAGGCTTTTAAAGCCTCGCATTTTATTTTTTTCCCTCCGATGAATGACTGCCAGATCCTTGGCTTTGGAGTCTCAGCTTATTTCATGGTTTCTTGTAAAGGTTTGGCTCTCAAATGACTCATATTCAATTTGGTTTCAGTTTCTTGGGAGTTTCAAATATGGAAAAATTGTCCCTTTTGCCTCGCAATTTTTTATTCATATTTGAAAGCACCTCTCCAGGAGGAAGGTACTTTCAGCAATCGTGGGGACCTTCTACATGAGTTACAGAAAATACTCTCCAACTATGGAAGCTGCAGTTGTCTTTGTATTTGGATCTACCTCCTCACACAGAAGATCATTTAGTCAATAGAAGGGACATTCTGCACACAAGGTGCTTCCCCTTGTGGAAGATGCTTCTGCCATGTGTTCCAGTAAGACTGAAATGCAAAGTGATAGAAGGAAGACCTTTTATTGTGAACATGCATGTAACATTGACATTCATGACAAAACCCTAGAAGCATTAAGAAGTAAAACAGGATCAAAAATCTTGCCATGTTTTACACTGTGGGGAAGGTCTGCTCCTATGCACCTCCTCTAATTTCCAGGTCTTTGCATTGGACTACCACCCTTGGGGCTATGACCCTCAAATGAGAATGCACACCTACAACCATTACTCTGATATGTATCACATATTATAAAATCAACTCCTCAACTCACCTTCGTGTCATGACTTGGTAAGCATTCCTCTCTGATCCGTATACATTTTATAATAGCAAGCAATTCCTCAACTCACTTTTCATGTCATATGACTTCATGACATGTTCATCATTGTGAACTTCCAGTTTTTGTCATCAACTAAAGATTTTGAAATTCAATCTTTATGGTGCAAACAATATTGTTTGTTGATAAAAAGAAGTTTACAGATGCAACGAGCAAGATTCAAGGAATGATTGCAAGCAAGATATATGACACATAGTGTAAGATCAGGGATGCAGAAATAAAAGCAAATATTGCTGAGAAACACAAGTTTTAGACATCTGCAAGCAAGAGATATAACAAAATATGGTGTAGGATTCTGGGGTGCAAAAGACAAAGGAAGAATCACTGGGAAACAAAATTGAGAAGCACAACCATAGATATATACTTGCAAGCAGGAAATACAAAATATGATATAACACAAAGCAAAAAACAAAGCAAGACTTGCTTCTGAGAAACAAAACTGAGAAGCATGAGTTTAGATACAATTGCAAGCAAGATATACAAAACATGGTGTGAGATTCTTGGATGCAATAAATAAAAATCAGTGAGAAACTAAACTACAAAACTGAGAAGCACAAGTTTAGATATACTTGCAAGCAAGATAGAAAAAAAACATGGTGAAGGATTTCTGGGATGCAAAAAAGCACAGCAAAAATTACTAAGAATCGAAACCAAGAAACACAGGTTTCGATATAATTGCAAGCAAGATGTGCGAAACATGGTGAAGGATTCTGGGATGCAAAAAACCGAAGCAAAAAACAAAACTGAGAACCAAGCAAACACCGCTCCTGTCTATTTTTCCATGCTTTGTGATTGCAAGAAGGTGTCGCTGCCTATATGTAACTAGAGCAACAGACGAGAGCAACAGATTTTAGCATGCACCGCATGATTGCAGAGTTCATACAAAACATGGGGAGCAAGAGAGATACTTGCAACACATGCAAGGTGATGGAGCGGATCCTCTGCCTTTAGCTCCAAAAAATCTTGACAACCATTTCCTTTTTTCATTGTTGAGGTGCACAGAGCTTCTCCTCCTACTTCTCCACTCCTTCAATGAGAGAGAGAGAGAGAGAGAACACGTGCAACGATTACAGACGGTGTTTCCCTCCTATGTATTGATGTTGATTCTTAGAGTTGCTGGTCAAAACACAACACAACAAGAATCACAAACTCTAGAGGAACTCCGATGATGATGATGCTCTCTCCCTTCCTGTTTGGTGCTGTTATTCCAAGCAGTTGCTTGTTCAGAGCTAACAAAGCTTTGGGTTGCATGATCAAGAGTCCGAGCTACAAAAGCTTTGGGGTACGTGATCACAGTCCGAGACTACAAGCTACAAAGCATTGAGGTACGTGAGTGATCAGAGTCAGAGACTACAAGCTACGAAGCTTTGGGTACGTGATCAGAGTCCAAGACTACAAGCTGCAAAGCTTGAGTGCGTGTTTAGAGTCTACACTCCGTGCTGTAGGTGGGCATAGCATCTTGGAAAAAGGCCATCACATGAAAACCCAAAACAAAACAAAAAAACAAACCCAGATTGAAAACACGAGAGAGAGAGAGAGAGAGAGAGAGAGAGACACACACACACACACACACACACACACACACACACACGGAGAGAGAGACAGACACAAAAGAATCCTCAATGCCCATAACAGGGAATTTGCAAGCAAGATCGCCAAGAAACTTGCAAGTCGGGAAAAACCTAACCCTAGAATGCAAAGAGAGAGAAAGAAATGATCTACCGACCAGACGAAGATGGTATTCGGTTAGTGTCCTTTCCGTTGTTGCTGTTGTCATTGTTGTTTTTGTTGCCGTGGGTCGGTGCAGGAGGAGGAGATAGAAAGAGGAGGATTGTAGAGTAACAGCAGCAGGCTGCAGTGGCAGCTTGCGACTCAGCATCACAGGATGTGAAGAGTGAGAGAGGGAGAGAAGGAGAAGAGAGTTGAGAGAAAGATATATAGAGAGAGAGCAAGCAGTTGGTGATCAAAGGAGAGGGTGTGGGGATGGAGATGAGAGGAGGAGAGGGCGTGGAGGAGACTCATGTGGGCGAGATGATGCACCAGCAGCAGGAGACAGAAAAACAACATCCTGGGTATCCGGAAAAACAGTTGCAAGAGATGAAGCTCTTGCTGAATGTCTTGTCTTTGGTTTCGAGGAGCGTGCCAGTTCCCAATCAGCTGATCGAGAAAGTCTCCTCTATCGCCCTGAATGGAGCTGCTCACAATTTGGAGGAGGAGGAGGAGGAGGAGCAACATGATTGTTTGCAAATGGCTCCTCCTCCTGCTGATCAGTCGGGAGATTGTTGTGTTGTGGGAACAACATCTTGTGACAAAGATGCTGCTGCTCCTCCTCCTCGTCCTCGTCGTCCTCCTCCTCCTCCTCCTATTGCACCGGATATTGAAGAGGGATTGAAGGTTTGCAAGAAGGATAAAGAATTGCAGCCGGCTGCAGCAGCAGCAGCTGAGGGGATAAACCTTCTCACGGAAGCAGTAGAGAATGAGGAAGAGGAGGAGGAGAACGAGGAGGGAAAAGAGTTTCCCAGCTTCTTCATGCCAGGGCAGTTGCTTGCAGAATTTGAGGAAGCCATGGCAGAACAACAGTCGAGGTACAAATCTGCAGCACTGCTGAGGAGGGAGCAGAAGGAGCGCATCCAAAGGAGGCTCACGCAACGCTCACGAGAGCTGCAAGAAGACTCGCCTTTGTACGCAGACGAGAAGGTGAGACAAAGGAACCTGGTAGAGCAACAGTCTCTGAAATTGATGCATCTGCAACAGAAAGTGCGCAACGATGTTGTGGCAGAGCTCTATCTTCAACAAACATGTGCAGATCCACGCACCCATTTGTTCGATTGGGGCTTGATGCGGATCCGCCGTCGCGGGATTTCTTCTTCGCATTTTGGCGGTCCACTGTATGCTGCCGCTGCCGGTGTATCCCAACTTTCCGGTCCGCATGCAACGGAAGCTGATGAACGCCTTCGCCGCAAACGAGAAGCTGAGAGACAGCGGCGCTTGGAAGAGGAAGAGCGAGTGAGAGAAACCACAAGGAAACGCAAGTTCTTCAACGAGCTGCTGAATGTGAGCCGAGAGTATCTGTTGCAGTCTCAAGCAACTTCCAAACGTCGCAAGCAAAGGAATGATGGAATCCAAGCTTGGCATGGCAAGCAAAGACAGCGAGCAACGCGTGCTGAACGTCTTCGCTTCCAGGCTCTCAAATCTGATGATCAAGAAGCATACATGCGCTTGGTAGAAGAAAGCAAGAACGAAAGGCTCACCACTTTGCTCTCCAGAACTGATGATCTCCTCCAGCGCTTAGGAGCCATGGTCCAGCAACAGAAGAATGCAGAACCTGAAGATACTTTCACAAAGAAAGACAAAGTGCAAAGGGAAAGAGGCTCCACCATGGGAGGAGTGCATCCTCCTCCTCCAAAGGATGCTGCTGCAAATGCAAAAGACACTCAGAATAATACAGAGATTGTGGACGTGGTGGCGGTTGGTGCGGCTGCAAAGAAGAGGGATTTGCTTGAAGGTCAGCGACAGTACAATTCAGCAGTTCATTCGATTGAGGAAATCGTATCAATGCAACCAGCAATGCTCGTTGGTGGACAGCTTAGGCAATATCAGATCGAAGGTCTTCAATGGATGCTCTCTCTTTACAACAACAACCTGAATGGAATCCTTGCTGATGAAATGGGATTGGGGAAGACAATTCAGACAATTGCACTCCTCGCTTATCTGCTGGAAAACAAGGGAGTTGCAGGGCCTCATATCATCATCGCACCCAAGGCTGTCTTACCAAATTGGGCACATGAGCTCACTACTTGGGCTCCATCTTTGACGGTTGTGTTGTATGATGGGCGAGCTGAAGAGCGCAGGCTGTTGCGGGAGGAGCATGGGAATGACAGTAAGTTTAATGTGTTGGTAACACACTATGATCTGATCATGCGTGACAAGGCATTTCTGAAGAAGATACGGTGGCACTACATGATTGTTGATGAAGGTCATCGCCTCAAGAATCATGACTGTATGCTCTCAAGGACTCTTGTTTCAGGGTATCATATTCGGCGACGCCTGCTTCTGACAGGAACTCCTATCCAAAACAGCTTGCAAGAGTTGTGGTCACTGCTGAATTTTCTTCTACCTGCGATCTTCAACTCGAGCGAGAATTTTGAGGACTGGTTCAATGCACCGTTCACTGATCGTTCTGAGGTTTCTCTCACTGAGGAGGAGCAGCTTCTTGTCATCCGACGTTTGCATCAAGTGATTCGTCCTTTTCTGCTGCGGAGAAAGAAAGCGGAGGTGGAGAAATTTCTGCCCAGCAAAACGCAAGTCATTTTGAAGTGTGATCTCTCTGCTTGGCAGAGGCTGTATTATCGGCAGATTGTAGAGTCAGGTCGAGTGGGGTTGGATTCTGGAACAGGGAAGTCTCGGGGGCTTTTGAACACTGCAATGCAGCTACGCAAGTGCTGCAACCATCCATACCTTTTCCTGGAGGGCCGAGACTATGATCCTCTCCACAGTGATGAGCTGATTCGTTCGTCAGGAAAATTTGAACTTCTGGATCGCTTGTTACCCAAGTTGCTCATTACTGGGCACCGTGTGCTTCTCTTCTCTCAAATGACTCGGCTGATGGACATTTTGGAGGACTATTTGGAGTTGCACGGTTTCAAGTACTTGAGGTTGGATGGGACAACCAAGACAGAGGACAGAGGAACTCTTCTTCAGCAATTCAATGCGCCTGAATCACCTATCTTCATCTTCTTGCTCTCCACACGTGCAGGTGGGCTTGGACTCAACCTTCAGACAGCTGACACAGTTATACTGTTCGACAGTGACTGGAATCCCCAGATGGATCAGCAGGCAGAAGACCGTGCACATCGGATAGGTCAAAAGAAGGAGGTTCGAGTTTTTGTGTTGGTGAGTGTAGGTTCCATTGAAGAAGAGATTCTTCTGCGCGCAAAGTCAAAGATGGGAATTGATGCAAAAGTTATACAGGCTGGTTTGTTCAACACAACATCCACTGCCCAAGAGAGGAGAGATATGCTGGAAGAGATCATGAGGCGAGGAACAGATGCTCTTGGGACTGATGTACCAAGTGAACGTGAAATCAACCGGTTGTCAGCTCGGGGAGATGATGAATTCCAGATTTTTGAGGAGATGGACGAAGAGCGACGACAAAAGGAGGGCTATTGCTCACGGTTGCTTCAAGAGCATGAGGTTCCTGATTGGGTGTTTCTGAATGATCCAGGGGGAGGGAATGACGATTCACACCATCATGACAGTGGTGGTCAGATAACTGGAAAGCGTTCTCGTAAGGAGGTTGTTTATACTGATACATTGAGTGAAACACAATGGGTGAAAGCAATTGAACAGGGGACAGATGTGCAGGAAGCTGTGAAACTCCAAATTGTGAAAAGGAATAAGAAGAAACAACAACAACTATCAACAAGCATTGATGCAGACAGAGCTGTGATAAATGGTGTTGCTTTCTCTGATGATGAAAAAAACACATATCAAGATGGCACTGAAACAAATGGAGCCACTGCATTGATTCCTGATCAAGATGTAGTTGTCTCAGTCAGGAAAAGGACAACTCTTGCTGCAGAATCTGTGTACTCAACAGATCTTCAGACACAGAGGAGGGAAGTAGCAGGGGCTGAGCTTGAATCATCCAAAAGAGAGAAACGCACTCGAATCCTTCTAAGAAAGAAGAAGGAAAGTCTGCAGGCAAGAGGAGGCTCTCATGGGAGTACTTCCAAAGAGAGTGGTGGTGCTAAAAGCCGGTTGCAAATTGTTTTGAGGGCAGAGAAGGAGGGTGGAATAAATTGGAATGGTTTGAGAAGGAAAAGGTCCAGACCTGGATCAACAAACACTGAGGAAGATTTTGTTGGGGAGGAGCAAAAAGAGAGAGGCAGATCGAAGCATAATAATCGAAGTGATGACGATGATGATGCAACTCTAGAGGGTTGATCCTAATGTTAGTTCCATGACTAAATTCAGTCAAGAGACATACACAAACAAAGTGGTTTGTTGTCATTCCAGCCAGCATTCCCTGGACCATGAAATGAGCACTAAAACGTAGTGTAGGTGGTCCATTTGTGTAGAAATTGTTTGAGAGAGAGAGAGATCACACATACCCAAGATTTGTTATACCTTCCCTTCTTGCAGTTCCTATCAGCAGTGTTTGATCATGTGTGGAGGAACTGTTTCCTTTTTTGTAGATTTGAGCCTGGAAGAAGTGGGGGGCTGAATCACATTGTTTCAGCACATGTTGTGTGTGTGCCTCAGCATTTGAAGAAACAAACAGTAGCAGCAGCTGTTGCCTGAGAGACTAATCATCCCATCTAGACCCTTCCCATTTGTAAAGAAGCCACTCTTTCATTGTTAGTGAAAGCACCCAGGGACTTAAATGAGCAAGCTTGTCCTTGTGCAGGTATGTTGCATTCAATCAGCGGATGCTGTGTAAGACTACTTTTACTCCAGAGGGGATCATTCAAAAAATGACACATTTGCCCCTCTACCTTCTTTGGAAAGCTGCAGTAAAGAGCAGTTGCTAAACAAAAAAAATTGTGTCATGTTCTTGAGAGATCATGCTCTTCAAACTTCAACTCCAAACTGCCATTTCTCACTTTTCCTCTTTGTTCTTTTTGTCAGTGGTTCTTTTGTGTTACTGCTTTTGGGTTTGTGTAGCAGCACCTGTTGGGCCTTGGTGAAATCATGTGTGTTGCAAAGGGCATAAGTACAACAATTGAAGTATGGGTGTTCAGATATTGTTGTCGTTCTGTTGTTTTGTTTGCGACTTTGATGAAGTCTTCTTTGTGAAGTGCTTGTTTCTGAAAGTCAGGAAAGAGTGTTGTTGCAAATTGATTGAAAACAACAAATGCTATTTGTGCTTCTACATTGTTATAAAGGGGTTTTAGAGTGTGAGTGTGAACAAATTGCTATATACTTGTGCAAGTCCTTCGGCTGCAAGTGGCAGTTGATAATGGTGGATTGATTGATTTTGATGGTGGGGAAAATTGGTTGAAAAGATGGACAATGTTTTGTGTGACAATTTTTGTTGAGGATTGTGATTTCAGAGTCATACAATCCAATGCTTCATTCAACATTCAAGCAAAAGCTTCCTTCAACAAATGACTGAGGATCTGAGTCTGAAGCAAAGATTGCAATCAGATTGCAAAGGATCTTATCACAAAATCCTGGAATCCATTTGTTTGTAAACATGCATTGTTATATGAGTACTCTGGAAGCTTCAGGCAATTGGAAGACTGCAGAAATTGCTGAGAGAAGTTGCTAACAATCTCTCTCTGAGCACAGGAAGCAAGCCAGCACAGTGTGCAACTATGGTTAGTAGGTGAGAACAAAAACCCTGAGCTATCACAAGCATCTCCTTGTCATGTTCTTTTGGACATTAGCAAGATTTCAGACTATCAAATGCTAGCAGATGGGTGAGTTAGCAGGGGTAAATCAAGCTTTTTTGAGTTAAGGTGCATACTACTTAACCTGCTTGCTGAATCACTACACTTCTAATTCTGGCAGGTTTCACTGTGATTGTTGCTGCCATGTGAATTTCAATTGCAAATGATGGATGCATTTCGTGAGATAACTGGAGATTTTGTGAAGAAGGTGGTTGATGCAGCTTGCAAAGATTTCTTGAAAGCTCTGCAAGCAGGGTTTTTTTTCAAAGTGGTGAAAAAAACATTTTGAGCTTTTTCATCACCAATTTTTTTTTTTTTTAATCTTAAAATTTTAAATATTTTGCCAGATTCTATCCTACTTCGCAGCAGGTAGCCAAAAATATAGAAGGATGCTAGATTTTTTAAAACTTTCATATTTGCTTATTGCCAAATCTGGCTAAATCATCTCATGGATGATCACCACTTTGGCTATATCACAAAATTGAAAAACAAATCCCAGGACATGTTTTTTAAGGTTGCTATTGATTAATTGTTTATGTTACATACTCGCCGCATGTTGTTGCATGGTTGTTAATATGCCTATACTAGTCTCCGTCATTAGTGACCACAACTTGTCCCCCATGATTTCATTACCTTAGGATATGTTTCCACAATCTCCAACCAGCCTTTTTTTTTAATACTAGGGATATATCGTCAAAATGCATAATAAAAACTGAAAAAAAAGTGTGTTTTTTAAGGTTTTCAATTACAAGCCATATGGAGGAGAAAAAAAGTAAAAATCACCAGATTTATATATGTGAGTTTCATTGTGTAGCCAAACATATAGAAGGATGATTAAATATTTCAACTTTATTTTGTAGATTTGGCTAAATCTTCCTATGGATGATTGCCAATTTTCTTACATCTTCCAATGAAGGATTGTCATTTTAGCTTTTGGCTAAATCTCTCCTAAGGATGTTCACCACTCTTCCAAGGATGATCACCTACAAACATAAATCCATAACTAAAAGGTTGTCTCCCATTATTTGTAATACCTCCCATTCAAATAGTTGGGTTTTTATGCAAAATGTTGATACACTTGCTCGAGCTTCTAGTGGGTCTCCTCCACCAATGTTGATTGGATATGGTACTTTAGACCAATCCAAAGGATATGAATAGGGCATAGTTGTTTTTTTTAATCTAAAAGATTCCTTGTAAAGATAGATATGCATCCATTGAAAATTTTCATTCATTGTCGATTATGTATTTGTAATTTTTTAAATTCAAGGTAACCTTTAGATATGCATGCATGTTATATATATCAAACTTTGCATGTTAGTTATGTAAAAACTAAGGCATTCAAAATTCAAACATTGGAAATCAAAGCTTGTGGGGGAATAGAACCTTAATTCTATAAAAAAAACCATGCCCATTGCAACACAAGTTACCTCAAAAAAAAAACCTTACAAAAACACCCCAATTTTTCAACCCCAGACACTTAGAAGCCTGATCAACACAAAAACATAGTGCCCAAAATCCCAAGGATACATAAAAACTTGTTATAATTTTATTAACAACATAAAAATAATGCAAAAAAGCCCAAATATATAATTAAAAAGTTGTTGTAACTTGATCAACAACAAAAACATAATGCTCGAAAGCCCAAGGATATGTGAAAACGTTGTTACAACTTGATTGGTAACAAAAGCACATAAAGGTAATGCCCAAAAGTCCACATATATGTAAAAAAGTTGTTGTAACTTGATCACAACAAAAACATAATGTTCAAAAGCCCAAGGATATGTAAAAACGTTGTTACAACTTGATTAGTAACAAAAACACACCTAGAAGCCCAAGAACATTGCAACATCAACATGGACAAAAAAATAGGGTTTACGGTTTGATTGCAAATTGCATTTCCATGCCCCCACAAAGTTTTCCACGCTCTATAAAGATTTGAAATGGGGATTTAACATCAAGGCCAACACATTACAAACTTGATTCTGTTATTAAAAGCTCTCAAAATTTCCAAAAATGATTTGATCATTTTCACAACCTCCTTTTGCATAATTATGTTCAAGAGGTGGAGCTCCACATCAAATCAATCAAATGTTTCACTCCCATTAACAGGGGGATTTATTTCAACTTCCATAACCACAATTAAGTCTACTGTAACACCCAAACATTTGATAGTAGCTAGTGACCTTTTGACAAGTTCATCACACATGTAATCACCACAAGATTCAAGCACTAAGTGACAACTTTTGCAATGGCCCACATTTGGGCCTTTGGGACTTTCCATTATAAAGTTAGTATCTTTTGCCTCCCATAACTATAAAGCTTGAAGTTGCAAAGTCATGGCATTATTAATAATTTCATGCATTTCAAACAACCCCATAGTAGCATGCCTAGGTGTCCAAGTCTCATTCAAATAATTAATGACCAATGCACATGTGTTCAACATACCTTTAGACATCTAGAGATCAAAACTACAAAAAATAATAAATCCATATTTTAAATTTGGTAGCAAATGCATGTTCATGATCTTTGTGACCATTGTAAGAAGAACTTGTTCCACAAGAAATGAATAAGAAGAAAATACAACTCGAGGGCATTGGTGTAATACTAACTTGCATAACCATATTTTTTGCATGAGGATAGAGGCATGTAACCCTTGCAAATATAAAGCAAAAGGTCCTTAAAAAACATATTTTGTGCTTCATCACCATTCTTGTAAAGGTTTGTTAAGCCAAAAATGTATTAATTGTAAAGTTTGTTGGGCTAACCTTTTTCTATTCGTGTTTCGATTATGACATGAACTTATGAAAGTTTTGCCATAGATTTCTTAATTAGTTATAACATTATTTTTACAATTAAATGAGAATGTGTAGAATTACTGTGTTTTCATGGGAATAATGTTGTTTGTTTCGTTATATTTTATGAGCCCCTTTCTTAGAATGAAATTAAACTAGTTTAGAATGTTATTAACTACATACAAGATAAGATTAATAGATGATACACCACAAAATTTATGGATTTTCAAGATCAATAGTTAGGTTGTCATTGATAACAAAGATGCCCCAACAATTTGATGCCCTACTATGTGGTTTCCATTGTAGAACTTGAATTTTTATAGTTATAAGTTGAACATCATCATCCTTTGATAGGTTGTTGCCACATTACAGGTGTACATTTTCAACATTTGACAAGTTACTAGCTAGGTTCATGTTCACATCATAAGCTATTTCCCCCATTCCACCCACATTGTCAACAACAATCATTTCATTTTTAGACATTATAGAGATACCTTGAGCAACAAACCTTAATTGCAAGGATGAAAACACAAACACACATGAACTCACAAGACTAAAAAGACAAACAACTTAAATTTTGAAGGTTTTGCAAAATTTAGAGTACTTGTCACACATAAGAAAAATAAATACACAATGTTCGTGAAGAAATCCAAGAAAATAATGCAAGATTGATGAGACAAAAGAGGAAAGGAAAAGTCAATGATTTGATCTTTGCAAAATCTAAAGTTATCATTGCACATGAAATGTGGATGAATGCTAAAAGAGTTTGTAAACAACTCCACAAAAACAAAAAAACAATATCAAAAGTAGAAAAGTGGAAAGGAAAAACATGTGGAGGCTATGCACATCTTTGATTGAAGCTTGAATGCAACAACAAAGCTTGAAGATTGAATTACAACAACAAATGTTGAAGCTCAAAACTTAAACAACAACACAAAGATCATGTAGCAATAATTAAAATCTAAGCTCAAGTGTAGCAAGAAACTTGTAGCTCAAAATGCAAGAAGAAATCAGAGTTCAAAGCTTAGTAAGATGGACTCAACAATAAAAAATAACAAGATGAGAAAACACAAGACATTGAATTGTGCATAAAGCTACTATTAACAAAAAGATTTGATAAAAATTTGACACAAACAAAATTTTCTCCATCTTCTTAAGAATGATCTTCAATTTGGCTGAATCTTCAAATTTCTAAAAGTTTGAATTGTAAATTTTTTTAAAAGAACCCTTAAAAATTCAAATTTTATTTTAAAAATATTATAGACATTAAAAGATGGCAAAAAAATTTAGAGGGTCCATTCCTGAAAAAGTGTAAAAATAAGGTGTAACTATGTTAGTTAATAATGTATTTGAGGGAGCTTTGGTAGTGGAAAACACCATGATTGATTTGCGAAACATATGAAAAAAACACATGAGCTTCAAGAACACAAAGTGAAGAACACATAGAAAGATAGTACATGCACATGATATGGGAGCACTTAGCTTCTACAAGCCTCTTTTACCTACTTTCTTGGCCAATAAGTAGGAAAGCAAAGAGAAAGTGCACATGAATGCTATGTTCGCCCACCTTTCCACCCACCCTAATTAAATAGTTTTTGACCTTGTTCGAGGTGATTTACACTAGATAAAACCTAGACATGGCACTAAACATGTATTTAATTAATTTTGGACTAAACTATTAATTTCAAACTTAATTCAACATTGTGAATCAAGGAGGGCCACATGGTGGCCACCATATTCAAACAATTTTGAATAAAACTTGCAAAATTCTTGTCATCTTAAAAATTCCCTTTAATCTTATGTGCTACATTTGGGTAAGTTTAAAGACTTGAGGTGTATATGTTTATGCCAACCATAATATAATCAAATATATAACAAAAAAATCATCAATATACAATGTTGGTCTAACATAAATATTCAAAATTTTATGCAGGAAACCAAATACAAAACTAATGATTAAAAACTTGCAACCTTAAAATTTGGACATTTGAAAGCAATTTTCATACATTTGATGGGATTACTTGGTGGCCACCTGATAGAAGGTTGCAATTTATCAAAACATTATATAACGAATGAGATGTCAACCCATTGTTTTGGATCTACCAAATTGCATTTCCATTTGCTCATCCAACAATCCTGATACAATTATCTATCATTCTTTGCTCCTTTTTTCATTGGCACCCACCATTGAATTTGAAGATGTCTAAAATTTTCAACTTATTCATCCTTCACACCCGCACTCTTTGCCTTTCCCATCCACACATGATACAATTTCGAGTTTGTAGGCCTCACCAAAACAAAATCACCAAGGCCCAAGTCTCAAAACAAAGTGTAAGCAATGGTTTTCAATGAGGGTTGCATGTTTTCAGGACCACAATATGGAGGGATAACTAGGTTTTTAGGATCAACATTAACAATGGGAGGAATGGCACTTTGCACATGATTAAACCTCCAATTGCTAGAAGGCCAAAAACCTTCAAAGAGGGTTGAATTTTGAGTGGGCAAAAGATTTGACAACAACTCAAAGATGTTTTTCCAATAAGCCACATACAGATTAAGCTTTAGATGGCATACGTTTCATCCTTGCACATCCCCATTTTCCAAAACTCCACATATTTAGAAAGCATGTCGTTGATAAATTTTTCCTTGTTAATGGATTTGGTAACATCATTCGCCCATATAGGGCAAAAAGGAACAAAATTTGGAAGTCCTTGTGGCAACTTGGGATGACCTAAGTCATTTGCTTGCCATAATCAAATCAAAGGTCCATCCTTAGGACTCAAGAGGGCATTAGTAGAGGACACCTTGTATTACATAACAACTTACCTGACCAAATCAACAAAAAAATGAAACAAATGCATGTTGATACATGGCCAACCAAGATTTTAGGCCGATCCTTCAAGCATCCTTTGACCCAAGTCTTGAAATTTGGGATTTCTTGAATAAGTTAAGGAATGAAGGGATGATCTTGCGAAACCATGAATGTTTTCATTAAGTCAGCCAATACATAATTATCTCGTTCCCTCAATTTTTTGGAAAGATATCGTAAATTGCCATCAATGTTTTCATGGGTGTGGCCAACACCTAGAATCCTTAGTTGCACTTTTTCAAACACTTCTCTTGCAGTTAGGAGAGATAAGAATGCAAACAAGTGACAATTATTGTTATCTTTCACATAATTGTCCATTTGAAGAAGCAACTTTTAAAACAATGGCTTAACATCAATGAATTTTTTTGGCACCTTCAATGTACCTAAACAATGAGAACCTCCATGCATCAAATTTCAAAAGAATGCATTTTGTGGTTCATGCTCAAAGATAATTCTAAATTCATTAACAAGATCTTCATTTGATTTTTTTCAAAATATAATTAATATGCCACATGTCAGATTTCAATTGTGCCACATGTCACAATCTAAAATAATCTAAAATGTTCATAATGGATGGCCAATATCAATGTTTGAACAAGAAAATAATTATCACCCAAAATTCCTCATAATGCCATATGGTGGATTTTGGAATTGCAAAATGGCACCATCACAAGTCATTGGAATTTGATGGCATGGATTTTTTCAACATTTTAAATCATTGTTTTAAAATTACTTCAATCTAAAACATGTGGCAAATAATGTGTGGATATTTGATAGTTGTAAAAATAGTTACAAAAACAAGATTTAGTTACAAATGTTATACAAATGGTCAAAGGATGAACATGTATATGTTGACTATATACATCATCCATGGTTCATTTGGTGACGTCATGTTGGCTCATGATTTGCAATTAGATATTGGGTGCAACTTCATTTATGCAACTAAAGCAATTTTAGTTATAAATGTTGGTTGCAACTATTTTATAGTCACAAATCAAAGTTTGCAAATTGACATTTTTCTTCTAGTCAATATGGTTGGGGATCATAGTTGCTGGAAAGATTGATTTTTGAGATTTTCAAGCCATTTCCTTGAGGTGATCATAACCAACATTTTGGTTCCTTTACTTCTAGTTTTTCATAGGGTCTCCTTGGTTCTACTTGAATCTTCCAAAATGTTTTCATAAAACTAACCAATAATTGGATCTATGAACTTAATGATGTCCTTGTAGTTAATTGTCCAAGGTGATTTGTGATAGGAACCTTGATTTTTGCTTAAGCTTAGTTGTAAATATAAACGTATTTTGAAATCAAAGATGTTAAGCTCGTGAGATTTTCTCTTGATATTGTTGGTATTCACCTGTCTTGCCTATAGATCCTTCTGCTGTAAATGGTGACAAGATTTGAAAAAATGTTTAAACTAGTTTAACAACCATTAGCAAGATCTTGTTAACTTCAATAAACATGTTTGTCTGCAGTTTGATCTACATCCTCCTAATTCAACAACCTAATGATGCTTTGTATGCTAAAGGAATTTAAAGGTATCAAGTGGTTGCTAAACCTTGTGACAATTATTTCCTTTTCATTTTGTGATAATTTCATTACTTGCACAATCTATAGGATTAGGTAGCCTTTGAACATGACACTATTGATACATGTTTTCACATGTGGATGATATTGAAACAACTCAATTTTAACAAATATATGGAGTTTTGCTCCTAGAGCCTGTACTCTTCACACCATGCACCTAATTATTTGTAACTTTGGATTTGGATGTGATGAATGTTCCTATCCTAAAACACCTTAAATAACCTCATACATATGACACTTAAATGATCTATATTTTCTTTTGAATCAAGCTCAAGACATATGATATGTGTTGTGATATAGAAACAAATTGTTGTCTTAACAAAGTTTAATTTTGACTAGTGAGATCCTTTGGAGAGATCATATTTACAACAATTTTTGTATTTTTAGTCCTTTATCATCAAACTTTTCAATCTTTGATTCAATGATACATGTTTTTAGATTTGTATGATGTATGTTTTTTCTATTGTTCATCTTTTGTAGGTTAACAAGTTATCAAGGTTTTAGGGTTTAACCTACAACATATATAATAACGATTGCAAAATCTAAAACCCAAAACTTGGTGTGTGTTCTTAAAGTGTGATAAAGGAAGGGAGATAATTCATATTAAATTTATATAGAGCTTTGTTACTTTATGTATTAGTTTTTCTTTTCTTTTAATAAAGTTATAATATTATTTATTCTCTGTTACAATTCAAGAATAAAAACTGCACTTTGTTACAAGACAATTATTGCAACTAGAAAACACAAAACAAGGAGGTAACCATTAGATTTAAGGTTTGTAGATATTAGGGAGTTATTGCTGACGGTAAGCAACAAATACAAAAGGTTTGTAGGTGATGCAAACAATAGGCAGTAGTTGCAAAGGGTCAATAGGTGCTGCAAATGGTAGGTAGTAATTAGAAAGGGTCTACAAGTGCTATAGATGGTAGGCAACACTTATAAAAGGTTTGCAACATGGTAAGTGCTGCAAAACAATATGCAAACATAAAACATGCCTCACTCTCATGTTTTTTCATGTTGTTTTTTATTCTTTTCTTTATTTGATAACCTTTTCCTTGATAGTTTTAAGGTTGTAGAACTTACAATTTTACATGTTGTTCAAGGCAAATAAAGAGTGTGGGTATTTTAAGATAGGAGTAGGGTTTTGAAGGTATAAAAGGCTGGGAGGAAGGAAAAAATGTTAGCAACTTAGCCTAGCTTACTTAGTTTTATAGGATTAAGTTGCAATTGTGAGGACTTCAACCTTTCACCTTCACATTGAGAGATGAAATCTTTAATCATTGCACCACATTTTTGACACGATAAAAGTTGTTACCATATTATGATAAATATTTAAAAAAAATTTATTTAAGTAGTTGAACTACCTATCTAGGGTACCTACATGTTAACATATAACCTACCTAATAACCTAATAGATACCTTGGTAGGTTCAACCACCTAGCTAAAGTAAGTACCTACCTAATAGGTAATATGTACCAATATGGGTAAATAACTAATACGTACCCTAAGTAGGTAAGTACCTATTACCTAATAGCCAAGGCAGGTCCCAAGGTACATATTTACTTAGGTAACTACTAATAGCCAACTAGTAATTATGTATGTACTTACTAATAACTAGCTAATAATTAAATAGGTATCTACTAATAGCTAGGTACCTAGTGGGGTAGGTACATACTAATAGGTACCTACTTAATTACTATGTATCTAAGATAGATATTAGTAGGTACCTAATACTAATATTAATAGGTATTTACTAATAAAGGATGAAAGGATGACCTAGGCAAGTGTATTAGAGTGCACTAATTGTAGCTTAACATTTCACAAGTTAAAAAGAAAAAAAGAACTTTGATGATTCTTACATGATCAATTATCAAAAATTATAATTATATAATCCATTCAATGCATATCTTAACATGCTTAAAGAGTCAACAAAATAGCCTAAAATCAATACATTTAATGGTCATGGTTTTATGAGAACCAATTCCAATATACATACTTCTCAAAACATCTAAGAATTGGTCAAATAACCTTATATGAAATTGTGGGTTCTTTGTGGCTATATATAGTTGAAAGCAAAATAAAAACTAAAAGTAAATGAATTTCAAATATTTAATAAATCAATATACTACACATCTATTGGAAAGAGAAAATGCCAAGTTGGACATCTTTCAAAAATCTAGTATTTCCTTAGGTTGCAATGTCCCACACAGAATTCCATATAATGGAACATTTGCCATAATTGATTCAACTTTTTTTTAATGAAATTTGATATAATCCCATCAACATATTTTTATTATTAGGTGCAAAGTTTTGCCAAAATGAAAGAAATAAAAATAAGAAGGGAATATTTTTGCATAATATTCTTACTTTTTTTGATAATAAATTACCAACTTTTGAAATGTTATTTTTTCAAAAATTACTTTTTTGCCACAATTTGACTTTGATTTGAGTTTGGTAGCATTTTAAAAATTAGTTATAAAAATTATTTAGATATGTTCTAAATAATTATTTTTGTTTAATCTTAAAATCCCTCTTGCAATGCTAGCCGATAACACCACATCAAATAGTTTTTTTAAAAAAAAACACCATATCCTATATAAGTTAATAATCCCCATAGGCTAAATTGGCTAAACAAAAAACTTACAAATTAACAAAAACTAAATGACTTAATGTCATCACTATATGACTAGCAATACAAATATGACCACAAAGTAAGGTGCGCCCCTTCATTTAATTTTTTTTCATAACAATATTTAATTACAACTTTAGTTGTAGGTGACTATATATTATAGGATATGAATAATATATGTAACATTATTTTTTGATAGCATTTTAATTAAATTAATTTTAGATCAACCTTATATATATATATATATGTCATATATTTAATAAAAGTCAATAACAAAAAATGAAACTATTAGGCATGTGACATAATCTTCTTCATAAGATTGTGTATATTTGAGGCATGGGCCTGATTTGTATTTCATAGTTCATTAAAGACCCAAAAAATTTAATTCATATACCTAGAATACCTAGAACTTTGGCCAATTCAACACATGTTTGTCGAATAATTAATTAATTAATTGTGTGTACTATATTTTAAGCATTGTTTTTTTTTTTTTTTGCAAAAAAAATTCTGGAAAAAAATGATTTTCGCAAAATTTTCAACATTTTTGAAAATAATATAATTAGTGGGGAACTAGCCCATAAGATTGGAGAACCAAATGTTTTTTTTATATGGCAATTTTTCTACTTGGGCTATAGCATTTTTATAAAAGTGCTACTATAAGTGGCGACGTAGGAAGTGCCTAGGTCTTGATGTGGCTAATTTAATTATTTCTATTTCGAAAATGGCAATTTATGGCTTTTTTTTTTTTTTAAATCATGATTTTTTTTCATTTTCTGAATTTTTTTTGCCAAGTTGTAAAATTTTGCCACAAAAAAAAATTGAGATTCACACACAAAAGAAAATGAAACAAGCTAGATCAAGACTTGAAAGTTGAAGGCATTAGACCAAGTTGAGAGGAGAAAGGGGAGTGGCCATTTTTTTTATTAGTGAAATTTATCCAAAAAAGAAAAAGAATTCAAAAATTCAAAAATTCAAAATAAAGTGATTTTCAAAAATTTTAATTGCCAGAACTGAGAAATAAAAATAAAAATAGCCAAATTTTTATTGCTGGTTTTCTGTGTATAGCCAAAAATATAGATTATAAAATTTTGTATTTCAATTATGATTTATAGATTTCTCCCGTTTGTCTGAACCCAGCACAGTAAAAGAACCCAGAATCAGTGCTGACTTGGGGGGGGGTGGGGAGGCTTGGACATTTGACTTAAGGCCTAGGATTGTGGCTTAGGGCCTTGGACATTTGACTTAAGGCCTAAGCAACAAGTACCTGGCCTTAAGCCACGAGTCCTAAGCCTTAAGTCAAATGTCCAAGGCCCTAAGCCACAAGTCCTAGGCCTTAACATCCATATGGATGATGATCATTTAACATCCATATGGATGATGGTCATTTACATCCAACAAGGGCGATCATGAAGAATGAAGCTACGAAGAAGACGAAGAAGACGAAGAAGACAACCAGAATTCGAAGGATGTTGTTGTTGTTCATGAGCGCGATGTTCGGGAGCGACGAGGAGCGGGGAGCAACGGAAAGCAATTCATGCAACGTTTTCGAGAAACGCAAAAAAGAAGAAGAAAGAATTAAGAAAGGATCAAAGAATTAAGAAAGGATCTCATGGGACCCAGTCACTAGAGGGCGGGGAGGTGGGTTCTCTTTTAAACACTTCGCCAACTCCAGAGCGCCACATCGGGATTCGCCTTCTTCGGAGCTGAAGCGTATCTGCGTTGGGCGTGGCTGTTTCCCGTTTGCAATCGTGGCGAACACCTGCACGTGTCGAAAGTGAAAATTGCGAGTTTGAGACACGTGTAGAAGTGCCAATAGGTACTTGGCGCAAAAGAGCCAGCAGTCATGGATTTGGATGTTGTTGGAGTAGGCTAGCAAGAGGAGTTTTTCGACAAAGCATTTTTAGAACAACTTCTCGTCGTTGCTAACTAGGTACATACATGATCCAAATTTCCACACTCCCTGAATTTGTGAGCTTGATGTGAACTTGCAAGACTGCTGAGCTTTCCTTCCCCAAGTCATCTTTTCCCGTCCCTTGTTTGTACAAACCAAGGAATTCGCCAGTATTATTCTCCAGTTTTTGGGAAGAGTTCTGTTTGAAGGGGGAGAACGAGAAGAAGAAGAAGCAGAAGAAGGGAGGAGCTTGTTCGTGGACACTGCAATTTTGGTTTTTCCAACAAGGGATTATTTTGTTTGCATTCTGTGAACTTGGTGGATTTTATTTTTTGGGGAGGGTGGATTTCAAAAGACGAGTGAGCGAGCGAGCGAGAGACAGAGAGAGACAGAGAGAGTGCGCGCGCGCGGCGAAGGAAAGGGACGAGCGATGGCGACCACCAACACGTTCATGGATGGGAAGTCGCTGAAGGCGTTCGTGGAGAATGACAAGTCTTGGAATGCGTACGTGAACGAGAAATTCGCGACCTTGGACAAGAGCCATACCGGCAAGCTCACGCACACGGAGCTACAGCCCGCGATCGCGGCTGTGGGTAATGCGATCGGCCTTCCCCCCATGGGCGAGTCCCCCGAGACTGACCACATCTATACTGAGGTGGGCGATCTAACACCACCACCATCACCACACACATGCACTAGACTGTCAAAGCACAGATGCTGGTCGAGAGAGAGATGATCCAGGAAGAGAAACTTCTCTCATGCCCAATTGGGAGCAGTAGAGAAGAGACTACTGTCGCGGGCAGAGACGGTGTGCAACTTCTTGCTTGCTTGATGGGTTTTGTGGATTTCGCTCGCTTTTTCCCTTGATTTTGCAGATGTTTAGTGAATTCGGAAATGGAGGAGAAGGGATCTCCAAGGAGAGATTTGGAATCGTGATGCGAGACATTCTGCTCGGCCTAGGAGATGGACTTGAGCGGGAGCCTGTTGCCATTTCTGCCTTGGATGGCACAAGACTGCAAGAGTATGGGAATAGTCCAGAGTTTGAAGTTGATGCCATCACTGCATTCTCAACCTTGGACACGGACATGAAGGGAAGCTTGCCATCAAGTGCCATCAAAACAGCCATGCAGAGACTTTCTGTGGATCAAGGAATGCCTCCTCAAACCGACGTCTCGGTAACAAAATCTTCCACCTTCATGACCAGTTTCCTTTTTAGAGATCTAAATCTTGTTAGCTGCTACTTCCCAGAACCCTTCATTTGCTTTTCCAAACCTTGCAATCTGCTTCCAGAATCCTGTTTTCCTTTTTTCCCGATCAAACCCTTGTGAGCTGCTTCCAGAATCCCATTTTCCTTTTTCCCAGATCAAATCCTTGTGAGCCACTTCCAGAATCTTGTTTCCCTTTTTCAGATCAAACCCTTGTGAGCCACTTCCAGAATCTTGTTTCCCTTTTTCAGATCAAACCCTTGTGAGCTTCTTTCCAAAATCCTCCAGGAGGATATGATGATATGATCAAACCCACCCTCTTCCACGCCAGATTAGATGTGGTTTGTCTCTGCATAATACAGTGTCGCCGTCTATGTTGATGATCCCTTATTCCCTCCAAAATCAGTTTGCTGCAATTGCTGAAACCTCTGACACGGCAGATTTATGTGTGCATTCTCCATCCAGCATCCCTCTCTATGTTGATAATCTTCCCATCTCATCAAAATCAGTTTTTTTTTCACAATTGTGGAAACCTCTGACTGGAATGCAGCAGCAGATTATATATAGAACTCTGCATCCCAGTCTATATGCCAATTGCTTATACATCCTGGGCCCTTGCAAATCCTTGTGGCAAAGCTCTTCAGATTGTGCTGCATGTGATGCGATGTCTGATTGTTGGATGTTGCTGGATTGAGCAGGTCTCTGAACAGATAGAAAAGGCATTCAAAATGGCTGGCATTCAGGGTGACCAGTCTTTGAACCAGTATGACTTTGTTGATGTATACCGAAAAGCTGTTCTTGCTCTAGCTGAATGTTTGAAAGGAAATCCCTTGACGGTGGCACACACAGAGAAGACATTTGATGGGTCAAGCATCACTGCTCTTTTGAAGGACAAGCCCACTCTAGATGCAGTAAGCATTTCAAACTCAACAAAACAAAACAAAACAAAATAGTATCATCCTCATCATTATTTTCCCATCCCCTTGCTCATTCATTTTCAACTCTCTGGCACCATCCTTCTTTTCTCTGCAATTGATGAATGTATGCAGCAAACTAATGACAGTGCTATAACAATGAGCATCAGAAATGCTGTGATGCAGTCATGTGAATTTTCTGCTGGGTGGTGGTGGGCCAATTTGTATACATAGGCATTGAATGAGGCATGGCAAACCATGCCAAAAAGTGGAGGTACAGTGCCAAAGCAATATCTTCGTCTGGGGCTGGATATTCTTGCACCGTATGCAGGCTTACCTCCCGTTGGAGCAGTAGAGGAGGTTTTTCATCATTCCTCTTTCTCCTTCCTTCCTCTCACTACCTTATCATCAAGCTTTTTCCTCTGACAAAAGAAAGAGATGCAGCAATTGCCTTCCAATGTGATTATGATTATCATGCAGTTCTGAAGCATCAAACCTTGTAAATTATTGTGGTATCAGAAGTATTACTAGATAGTGCCTTCACTTGATTCACAGAATTGTGTGTAGGCATGAGAATTGTTCGATACTTATTCTGTTGGTAAAACTTGCTGCAGCAATTTTCTTCCTCTTTTTGTTGGCTCTCTTAAGCTGCTTGTTGGGGGTGGTGGGTGGGTGGGTTATTTGTGCAGATGGATAATGTTGTCAATGAAGCATTCAAAGTTCTTGATGCAGATGCGGGTGGCAGTGTTGATAGACAGGATTTTGATAAGTCTTTACTGGAGGTGATCGGCAGCATAATGCTGCAATTGAGTGGCAAGCCCATTGGCGTTCAGAGCAGTGGCATTGTACCCCCTCAAAGAGCAACATCTGGCATTATGCCCTTTTGAGAACAACAACAACAAAAACTCATCTGTGCTGTGTGCATATTTTGTTTTGTAAATCCAGAAATTATAGGATCTAGCAAATCCAGTACTAACATAAGAACCATATGATTTCCAGGAGCTATACCTGCTTGTAAAATTGTTCAAGACATTAAAATACCTTCTCCAATAAAGAAAAGATTGCGAATGAGGACAGATGCACATTGAGTAGACAAAATCTTATTTTGAGGTTTGTGCGAAAAATTGTGTATCCAGTATGTATTATTTGAGTGTAATGCGTTAGTGCGACATGCATTAGCCATGATTAGTTGATGTGGTTTGGCACATGGGTGGCACTGCAATCTGTTGTGAAGACTTGTTGCTCAACCTTTGATTGAAAAGACGACAGTAGCTAAGCTTTGCAATAATGTCTCAGAGTATAGGGGATGAGCTCCATAAATCTGTGGAATTGTGGAGAAATATCCACAATGATAACTGGACTCTAACATGACAATGAACGGGCTCTGATTTCAAACATAAGAAGTGGGATTTTTAGCTCATTGCCGAATTCAAATTGCATATGGAAAACAGAGTTGGGTGGTAGCTAGTTGCAGGGGGCTGTACAACAAGCAAATCTTCATGGTTTCAAAAGCTAACAAGATGATACTGAGATTTGAAAAATACAATATAGCTTCATAATAAAAGCAAAGACCCATGATGATGGATTTATAAGTTGAATAATCGCAAAACAAAGACAATCTATTTCAGTGGCAAGATACACAACATAGTTTGATGATTGCACAGGTCAGATGTCGTCATCACCAGATTCTTTTTCCCTCTTCTTCTCCATCCTTCACAATCATCTTCTCTGGTTAGTCTCTTTCTTATGGTTGTTTCCAGTATTGGGTGGGTATTTGATTTTGTTAATAATTGGTGGTTCCAGAATCAGAGAAACTACCAGTTCCTGGTTTTTGAGAACTGCAATTACGAACCTTAAGAACTGCCTTGATACCTCATGGAGGTTTGGTGCAATCTCTAATACCCGCCCAACACTCATGTTAACCCTCTACGATTGATTTGTGATCATCAATATCAAAAAAATTAATGCTCCATGTTCAAGTGTAATGTTCATGGCGAAGTTGAAAGAATTATCTATGCAAAGATGAGTGCAATAGAACCATCCTAATCAGTTGCTTTTGTAGCTTGGAGGTTTCTTTTGTTGTCATCTAGAGTTTAGTGATACGAAGAGAGAAAAACAAACAAACAATCTTGTGCCTGAATTTTTCAGTGTGTTCTTGGGGGTGAAATAGGAGAGAGGTTGTAGCATTAGCAATTGAAAGCAATTAGTACCAGATGAAGCTCAACAAAGTTGAGCAAACATCCCTGAATTGAGCATTGAAAGCCCATGTGTGGATTTATGAGTTCTTTCCAATGAGCTAAAGAACATTCAATTCAGAAAAGATTGATCTTTCAAAGCCTACTCCAAAGGTCGAGATCAATAGGAGAGAATCTCACATAAATGATTTGAATGCCATAATTCCCAATGGAGTTCAACCAAGTCAAGCAAAAGCATCATTCAATTGAACAAGGCCCTCGTTTGGATTTATGAGCTCTTTCCAATGAGCCAAAGAACACTCAAATTTCATCATTTGAAAAGGCAAGTAAAAATCATTGAATTGAACAAGGCACACACACTCATTATGAACTCTTTCCAATGAGCCAAAGAGCACACAATTTGTCATTTGAAAAGGCGAGTAAAACATCATTGAATTGAACAAGGTCCCTTGTTATGAGCTCTTTCCAATGAGCCAAAGAACACTCAATTTGTCATTTGGATTTAATGAGCTCTTCTCCAATGAACCAAAAGAACACTCGATTCATGGTATGTAAGGATTTTATGAACTAACTCTTTTTCCAACGAGACAAAGAAAACAGCACTCGATTTGAAAAAAAAGAGTTTTTTAAGCTTTGAAAGCAAGCCTCTTGCAGGCTCTAGGGTTGGTTGTGGAAGAAGACAAGCCGCACAAATTTCAGTAGAAAATCTGCCTCGAAAACAACAACCCCCGCCCCCCCGCACATTCCTCCATTTCTGCCGCTTTCTTTTTGCCCTTTTGAATCTGTGGAAGAACAAGAAATGCACGTATTTCCACAACAGGAATGTGCAGCAGCATACCAGAGACAAAAGAAGAGGCTCATCAGTGAACAACAACGAGGTTTTTCTCGTCCTTTTTTTCCCCCAAGCTTCCGGCCGCGGCGGCGGCCGTTTGTTAAGAAAGAAAGATTCTGACTGAGCCTGGCAAGCGGCGGCTTTCTGGGCTTGCTCAGGCAAAAGAGTTCGGTTATTCGTCTCGCACACAATTGGGCCCGTGATCGTCGAGCGCACCAGCGAGGGGACGAGAGGGAAGAGAGATAGAAGAGAGCCGGCCCCGCCGTCGAGTTGCTGTGGATTTCAAAGCTTGCGAAGGGAGAAGAGAGGAGAGAAAAGGATAGAGCGCAGAGAGAGACAGAGACAGAGAAAGAGAGAGAAGGAGGGGTGTGTGTGGTGGGAGTGGTTGGGAGTCGGGAAGGTGATGGCGGAGCTGGAGGTGCCGGCAAAGAGAGCGAGAAATGATGGTTTGGATGGAGATGTAGTAGACGAGGAGGAGCTGGTTCCTGCTTCTGATGTTACGAATGCGGCGAGTTTGATATCGCACGAGAAGGACGGAGTGGCGCCGGCGCCGTCTACCGCGCGCGCCAATCTGTCCAGTATCATGCCAGGATGGTTTTCCGAAGTCTCACCCATGTGGCCAGGAGAGGCGCACTCGCTGAAGGTGGAGAAATTTCTGTTCGAAGGGAAATCGGATTTCCAAGACGTGGTGGTATTTGAGTCGGCCACTTACGGCAGAGTGCTGGTGCTGGACGGGGTAATCCAGCTGACGCAACGAGACGAGTGTGCTTACCAAGAGATGATCACCCACCTGCCGCTTTGCTCCATTGCAAACCCCAAGAAGGTGTTGGTGATAGGAGGTGGCGATGGTGGAGTACTGCGAGAAGTGTCCCGTCACATCTCCATTGAACAGATCGACATCTGCGAAATCGACAAAATGGTTGTGGATGTGGCCAAGGAGTTTTTCCCTGATGTCTCAATTGGCTTTGATGATCCTCGTGTCAACCTTCACATTGGCGATGGTGTGGCTTTCCTGAGAGATGTTCCTGAAGGTACATACGATGCCATCGTCGTGGATTCTTCTGACCCCGTTGGTCCTGCACAGGCTCTGTTCGAGCGACCCTTTTACCAAGCCGTAGCTAGAGCTTTGCGGCCTGGCGGTGTGGTGTGCACACAAGCTGAGAGCTTATGGTTGCACATGCCTACCATTAAAGAGATTGTCACTGTTTGCCGCCACACCTTCAAGGGCTCTGTGAACTATGCATGGACCAGCGTGCCGACTTACCCTAGTGGGTGCATAGGATTCATGCTGTGCTCCACAGAAGGTCCTCCTGTCGACTTCCGGCATCCCATCAACCCCATATCTCAGCAGCAGCAGTTGGCAGGGGAGCAGGAGAAGCCATCCTCCAGGCTTCCTCTCAAGTATTATAACTCAGCAATGCATACTGCAGCATTTTCTCTGCCTCAGTTTGCAATGGACAATCTAGAATCAATGCTCACACCACCACTATCATAGATGATGATGAGAAGAACCAACAGTCTCAACAAAGATTTCTTGAGGTGAGCAAACTACACACTGAGCTCACCAGGGTTTCCTTTGTTATCTGCAGTTTGAGCTTTCTACTTCCATTGCCAATATTAGTCAGAGAATTCATGGAGTATTCTGTTGCTGCTGCTGCTCCAAGGGATGCACTGTTTTCTCTTCTCAAAGAAGAAATCTCTCCCTTTCACTTGAAGCAGCAGCTGCTCATCAGCAGCAAGAGAATTTTGTGAGTCAAAAGGAAGTGTTTTAGTAAAATGGAGGATGAAGGTGTTGTGACTCTTGTTGTTGTTGTCTAACCATACTTGCAAAATAGGTGCCTTCATTCTGCAGCAGCGCAGCTCATCTGCTCCTTGAAACCACTAATGCTTCTTTTGTTTTCCTTGCACATGTGAAGCAGCTTGGTGATTCTTTCTGAGCAACTATTTCCAAAGGCTTTGTGAACAGGCTCATCTCAAAAAAAAGATCTCTGTGATCTTTGTCTCTTTTTTTGGTCTCAAGGTCCAACAATTGTGGACCTTGGAAAATAGTTACAGCATCAAATGTGAAGAGTAAAAGAAGAAGTCATCTCTTTGTGAAGAGTGAGAGGGAAGTGATCCAGTTTGCAGCTGGTTCTGTGCAAGGATCTCTACTTCTGAAGTCTGGAAGGTTTGATACCAGCTTGAAGCTCTCTCTCTCTCTCTCTGTGGTGCTTTGCTGAAGGTTGCTGGCACCAGGATTTTGCCCTTTGTCTTCTCTCCCATACCTTACACCTCTCCTCCACCCAAGTCCGCAAATCCAAAAAAACAGAAGCAGAAAAGGTGCTGCAAGTGTTGGGGATTCAGTCAGTTTTAGTAGTAGCCATGCATGTCATATTTCTTGTCAGTGTTGTTGAGCTCTTTTTTGTCTCAATATGATGAGACAGGTAAGGAAGCTGGATTGTAGCCCTGTCTCTGCAGTATTTCGAATTATGATCTTTTTGTTTTCTCCAACCCCATGTGATTTGCAATCTGTGCAAGCTTGAGCAAAAGTCACAGATGGGAAGTTTTCTCCATCTTATTCACAGTTCTAGGATTCTTTTGTTGCTTTTCTTTTGGGCTTTTAGGAATCAGATTTGGGAACTTCCCAACATAGCTATTGATGTTCCAGAAAAAAAAGAAGGAATTTTGATCGTTTGTGGCCCCCTTTGCAGCTTGCTGCTTCCACTCTTAAATGCAGTTTTAAGTGTAAAGTTTCTTCCTTTTGACATGTGTTTTAGCTTTTGGTTATTTGGTTTATAAGCTGCAAGCTTGATCAGAGATTGCAGGGAAATTTTCTTTTTATACTTCACTTCAGGAATCTCAATTTATCAAATGGGGATGTGGGTTGTTACATGCAAATTTGAGAGAGGAAAGAAGAAATTAATCTTTGTCATTGTAGCTCTGTCTTCTCCTATGTTTGTGGGTATATCATATGGTTTTCTATTGCAATTGGTGTGATGTGTGTTTGATTTTGCATCTGTTTTCTGTCATAGTAGATCCTTCACTGGTGTGAGTTGGAGTAATTAGAAAGTCTGCTTCCTGTTGTGTCTACCAAACTGAGAATGTGTTACTAAAAATCTCTCCTCTTGATCAATTGGAGAACTGTAAGTCTCTCCCTCAATTCCGTGACAAATCCAATTACCAGTTTTTAACTGCCTTGAAGAACCTTCTCCATTTTCCTCCTCACTTTATACCATCTTAGTGCTAAAGCACCCATCTTCTTTCTCATCCCTTTGTTTGCATACTTGGCTAATTCTGGTGCTAAAGGTCATGATAGTGGTGGTAGCATATCCCTTTTTTACATTGATTGAGCATCTCAATGGTTGGATAAGTATTCCCAAACGTGTAAGATGTGCACTAGATTGGCAGATTGCTCAAAGCATTGCAGAAGATCATTGATATATCTATCTACCAGCTCTCCCTCTCTCTGTGTATCCATGTGCACCATTGCTTTATCTGGATTCCAATTGTAAGGCTGCCAGAGCAGATTGCTCTCAAAGCCAATTGCAAAAGGATCTTCATTGCTATCTTGATGTATAATGTGTTTTGCCTTCATCTCCCCCCCCCCCACCCCGCACTTTTGACTCCCCTCCTTTTTGCTCTCAGATTTGGAATGAAGAGGATCTTGTCAACCCATGCAACTGTACAAGTTTAACAAAATCTTCCTTTCTGCTCATTGATGATGTTGCTAGATCTTGATGCAAAAAAATGTTGAACACAGAGTTGTGTTTTTTCTGTCAGATGTGAGATTTGAGTTGAGATTCAAAATTTGGGGGAGCGGGGGAATGGGTCTATGGATAAACAACAAAATGACTTGATTTGCTTGCTCGTGTGAGACCAAGAAATTGTGACTTCCCTGAGGCTTTATCTTCATCAAGCACGTGCTTAGAGTGGATCCACCCACATCCAGTACGCGGGGGTTCTACCAATGCTTACCACATCCAAAATAGTGCTCAAGGTACTTCCCTCACACCCACCCATAAACATGCAGTACCATGGTACCTTATCTGGTTTGGCCTTATGCTCTACCATGTTTACCACATTCAAAATAGTGTGCAAGGTACTTTCCACATCTGCATCCACAAATATGAAGTACCATAGTACCTTATCCCGTGTAGCACTTATGTGTTGAACAATTATTCTATTTTTCAAACTCAAGTTTGACAATAAAAATGATAATTTATGAAGTTTTGAACTTGATTATTGATTGTTGCGCTTAAGAATATACATGAAAAGATCTCATTAAAAAAGAAGCATTACAAAATTCTCTCTCCTCATCATAGTTCTTGGTTGCAAGCAATAGGGTCTCCACTTTTTCAACAACTTAAAGTGAGTCATACTAAATAGTTGCCACTATACATTAGTAGGTAAGTGATTCCTAAATCACTCACATGTTAGGTATATTGAGTAATGAAAACAAAGAAAACTATAAACCCTAAATATAACCGACACAACTATCTCAAGTTAGCAAAATTTCAACATCAATGTGCAAGTAATTTCCAATATAACATATTTTTAACAAGACAATATGTTATGTTGAAAATTGCTTGGCCATCAATTTCAACTTTCAATGTCTTGAGTAGATAACTTTTTAAATTTTTAATATTTCAAAATAATTATTACCAAACTTGAAAAGGTACTACAATATTGGACAATGCACCATGAGGATCAATTTAATACCACCACATGGGCCAATTATTGTGAATGGCCAAATAATATTTGTTCTTTAGCCTTTTGGAGAACATTGTTCCTTGTGCATATTTTTAAGTCCAAATTTAATTTACATTATTGAAAGCTTGAACTTCATCCAAATTATAATTTAGATGTTGGTCCAAATTATATATTGATGTTGTTGAGCTGGTTTTATAGCCTTGGTACTTGTTATTACTTGCAAAACTAGTAGAGAAAAATCTAAAAATTAAATGATTTGCAAGAGCTTCATTTTTCGATATCCACTTATGGAATGCTCAACTACTTAATGACCTAAATTTCACAACAATTGTCAATTCCTTGTTACAAAATGGATCAAAAAAATGTAGTGATACACTCTACTTGTGTCAATTTTTGGGAAATTCATTTCGAATGTCATGTGACAAATGGAACAATATGTAGCGATACTTCTTTTGTGCTAGAGTTAGAAGACCCATTTGCACTAATGTCATTGTTCCCCCACAATACCTTCCTTCCAAATTGAAATCAAAAGAAAAAATCATGTCCTAACTCCTTACAATTCATCCCAAGGAGATTGGTGAATGGCATCATTCAATGTGCATTTGAATCTTCATAATGATATTGTACATGGCAATAAAATTATGTTTTGTTGATCCATCATTTTATCCATCCATGCATTCAATTGGTTGGTGGCAAGGGAAGGAAATATTCAATGTGAATTATTAAGGTCCCAAACATGATATTCAACCCAATGTTAATAGGTTATACATGCAATTAACAAGTACCTATTTATTATCAATTATTTGGTTTTCAATGAATAACTTAAAATCAAAGTATGTTCAACAAGTTCCAATTCGAAGTATTTTATTTGTCAAAATACAATAACAATGAGATCAATACCACATTTTTATAGTTGAAAGAAGTACAAATAAAAAGAAAAAATTAAGCATATAAGCATTTTTTTCCTTGGTGGAGGAGGGTTGAAAAAGCAAATGCCCAAATGTGGGCCAAAAAGAAAAATGTGATTTTGTTATTAAATTGACACCCAACAATATCAAAATTAACAAAGTTGCACATGTAAAAAATACACACAAAACATTTTCATTTACAAACTACAAGAATACAAGTTCAAGATGCACAAATAAATCCCAAAACAAGTGGCTTATTGCTTAATGGCTTTGCCCTTCATTAGTTGATGCGAACTTTAATATCATCATATGTGTTGAATTAAACGATGTGATATGTTTAAACAGTTTGGGTGTAAAATAAATTAGGTCATGATATATCCAAAAAGCCTTAGTTTCTCTTTATGTGCATTGTTCATATGGACAATTTGACCATATATTATCAAGTTGTGAACCGTATATTGTAGTTACATTTTGATGAAATTCCAATTTCATTTTATTGATGGACATAAATTAAAACGGTTGAGTTTTCTTTTAGTCTAGTATTTAATGGCATCCACATTAAAGTTATATAATAGAATCGTGGGACATAAGCTTTGAGATTTTTGTATTACTTTTTTAAATGTGAAAAAAAAGTTGTCAAAAATAAATGTGGGGCTTATAAACTACAATTTTACGAATTGCACAATGATTGTTTATTTTAAATGTTGTAGCTATAAACTATGTTCATAATATGGTTATGTATTCATTTGAATATAGTGCCATTTGTTTCGATAAGTTTGACAAGATATATATTCTAAATGATTCATATATCGATGGGCAATATGATTATTATTTTTTTAGCCTTATCCCATTTATATACTAAATGTGAGATGTTTGTGAATTGTGATATCTTTCAACATTTTCATAATGAAATGATAGAGATATTTTGTTCAAATATCGAACTATGGTATGTGTTTTTTTTAATATATAGTGTTCAAAAAATGCCATTTGGTTGATGTTGTATTTCATTTGAAACACATCTATCAACTTTCAAACTAAGGGGGACATCTATTTTGAAGTTACAAAATACATGAGTAAAAATAAGGTCCTATATATTGGTTGTTGGGTAAAAATTATAATTTAATTATTTCATCTTATGTTTATTTTTAAAACCAAAATATATTAATATAGGATACGTTTTTATTTTTAGTAATAGAAAAAAGGAGAAAAAAATGTATGTGTATTAAAACTTTCAAGTATTAGTTGTTAGTAGGTTCAATTAATAGGTTAATAAGTGAACTAGTATTAATAAATGAACTAGTAACTAAATGTGGAAGAACATAAAGTGAAGGATCCATCTCCAAGCATTATGTCAATTGAATCATTCTGAAAAAACTTATACTTTAGATGGGTATTTTGTTTTACTACCTCCCAATTACCTAGTTGGAGGGTATGATAAATAAACATGGTATGTCAAAAAAATAAATTAGTCTCATCACATGATCTTATTATGTTTTGTTGCACCTTGACATTCCTCACAACTTCAAGTATTAAAACTAAAACTTTAAATAAATATAAGGTACATATTTGGATGTTACAATGTCTTCTTTTGGGCACTCTTATGGATTGAAATGTGTTTCATGTCAATTTTTAGTTTTTTGAAAAGGGACTTAATCATATGGTTCTTATATAATTTAATGTGATACAAAAATGGAATCATTTGAAACTAAAAAAATTACATCAAATTGGGGAATTTTAATTGCAAACAAGTTGCAATGTCATAATCTATATACAAGTCAAAAGTGGATTCACTACAATCATGGTTTTTAATGAAATAACATGCACAAACTCTTCAAAAATTGGAACCTTGGTTTGCAATTTGAAATGAGGTCCTCTAAATCAATTCAACATCATATGAAAATTTATGGACTTTTAAATCACCAAAAATCAACAAAAATGGCAAGTCCTTCATGTAATGATATTCTGAAGTTAAGAAAAGTTTCTCCACAAAGATTGTAGTTTAGGCTATATTAAATGGTTAGATATCATTGGTTTTTGAAAAATATCAATATTTTTACAAATACTAAAGTTTACATCTTTGGCCTATAAGAACTAACATTGCAAAAAAACCTATTATGGACTTTTAAATGTAGTCAAAATTGGTCCACTTTAGCTTGCAAATACCCCAAACTTCTTGAGTGCACTCCAAGCCTACTTTTTCTTTGGGAAGTCCACTAAACATCCCTTGAAACATTAAGACTAATAACCTTGATAATAAAAACTTCATAATTTCATACATTTTCATCAATGTACCATACCTTTGACTAAAGTTTGGTGATAATTAATTAATTGTTAGGAGGGCAAACTAAAAAACAATAAAAAATTAATCTCATTTCATTAGATTTTAGGGAAATTAAACCCTACATCTATTGTATATGTAAAACAATCTTAACCACTAGGCTACCACAATGACATTTGAATATCTAAAGAGATTTAACATATTTACACTATTGTGTCAAAATTCTAAAATATTCAAAATGGGGCTATTGGACCCCAATTTTTCAAAACTAATTATATTTTAATAATTTTTTATTATTTTTAGTCATAAATATGGAAATACTAAATATTCTAAAATGTAATAATTAGCTTATCAAGTCAAATAAAATTGCTAGCAATATAAGAATAGTTCATGTTCCATTTTAAGTCAACAACTTTGAAAACATTGTTTCTATTTTTGATAGCCATTTATATTGTCAAATTATCTTTGTGATTATATTGAACTTGACCTTTCTTTGTTTGGATTTAAATTCTTTAAAAATAATTACAAGGTATTTTTGCAAATGTATTTTGCAAGGTGAAAAATTCAACAATCTAATTTATTTATTTTGATCATTACAAGTTTTCAATTGTGTTAAACAATGTTTATGTTTGTTAATTGATTTAACCAAAAAAATATTATGAATTATGTAGGTTTACTATCAATAAAAAAATAGTTATTTTGATGAAGCTAATTTTTGATAATAGAAATATAAACAGATCAAGTTTTCATAAACTAATTTATAAAAAAAATATTCACCAATTGACGAACACTATGAAATTTTCAATTTGAACAATTAAAGGATGCAAGACATAAAATTATGAGAAGCTTAACATTCCAAACACAACACATCATTATTCATATTATCAATAATATTATTTGTTATAACTTTACATCCATTTATATCTTTAACCTTAAAACAAATATTGGAAGCTTACAAAAAGCAAACAAATAATAATTTCAAAAAGTTTTATTGTTAGGTTATAATGCTAGAATCATGCAACAAGAAAACCATGTACAAAAGGTTTAACACCATGGGAGATTTCACTCATTTTCATTTGCCTTGGCATAACCAATGCATTCACTAACATGACTCAAATAAAAGGAGCCATGAAGATTCATTATAAAAGAAAACAATTGAATAAAGGTGATGTGGTTTCACGATGCATATCAAGAAGAATTTCTTTGCTCACAATCACAATTGTGTTAGTTTTATTAGATTTCACACTTGCATTGATTTGGGGGCCATTGACAATACAAATTCACCATTTTGCTATTCCTTTCAAATACTCATGCTCAAATATTTTGTAACCATTATGAAAATAAATTCTAGTATCTTGACAATAAATATCATATAAGCAACATTTGAATAGAATTGGATAACAAGCTTTAATATAAAATAATTGATCCATTTATGTTTGTTTTACCTAAGCATGGATAATGTCTATGTATACAAAATACAAACATTTTACATTAAGAACTATTTATCATTAAACATTTTATTTTTATGGTACAATACATAAAATCTATACTTGTAATGCCATGTGTGATGCATGAATGGCACATACAAAAATGTCAAGTGATGAATTATGGATCCATCAACCAACTATGCAAAAATGGTTGATGGGCTTGTTAGATATCAAATTGCACAATGGATCTTACATATATGTGCTTGATGAAAATCAATGAAGTTAAGGTTTTAATCCATAATTGATGAGCCAAATGATCATAGTCATTATGGAAAATGAAGCTAATATGCACAAATTTGAATTTCATCATGGATAACATGTTTGAAAAAAATAGATCACATGTTGTCTAGTTGTCATCTATAAAATCTTCATTTGCTACATAATGAACTTAGACTAACCATCAATTTCTCCTTGGAGGCGAATCGTAACAATCACAAGAGTTTATAGTTGTTCACTTGTAATGAACTTGCTAAACAATTCTTGTTGAATAAAATAATAGTGTCATCATCAAAGAAATGAAGGTTGTATTGAAATTGTTACTCAAAATGTGATATCAAAATATCCATTTCAAACATATTATCAACACAAACAATTTTTTTACAATTTTAATGTGTTTTCCTTTTACAAATTCTTTTCAAGTTGAAAGTTGCCAAGGTTGCTTTCAAACATTAATCATAACGACTATACCATGAAGATTAGTTAGAAAGCATTAGGCTTCTCAAAAACATTCATATTGATTCAAAACAATGGACTTAGAAACAAAATCTTTAATTAACCACAAAGTCAAGATCATTTGAATTTTAGATCTAGACCATATTGAAAATTAGACAACCAAATTTATTGTTAGCCATGAAGGAAAAAGATTGCCAAATTTTTTTCAAATTAATGCACGAGGTGAATATAATAAACAAGAAAAAACAAATAGTTCTATGTGCATGTGTTTTATTTCAACCCCAATAATGTTCAACACATGGTAGTCCAATAGCCAAAGGTAATCATTGTTGGAGTTGAAGGTGAACATACATTTAACCTCATTAAACACACTTCTTCTTCATTTGATTGCAATATTGTTAAACACATATTTGTTTGATGTGCAATTGTTTTATTCAAGTGAAGTGACATTTAACAAATGGCTACAACCAAAAGTTGACATCACATTTTGCTTGGTAGCTAGTGTCTATTAAATTTTTACAAATTTTCTAATTATTTTGAGATATGTTTTTCAATGGTGTGTAGAATAAACATTGCACTTTTGAACAATGTTGGATGTTGCATCGTCACCAAAAGTTGACATTGTTGTATGGATCTTTTGCATTTTGCATGGCAATTGTTGTCCATTAGATTTTTGCAAGATATTTATGATATTTTATAATTATTTTGAGATATGTTTGGCAATGGTGTGTAAAAAAGATTCCAATTGTTGACACACTTTTATGATATTATCATGTATGTGATGTTCATAGTGCATTTTTAATCTTTAATTTAATTTATTTTTCTCTTAGCAAAATGAACCCCAATGTTTTAGTGCTAGTGAGAAATGAGAAATGATTATTATTGTTTATCTACTAATTCAAATTCATTATTTGTTTAATGCTAGTGCACATAAACATTCTTCACATTACATGTCAAACTTGAAAAAATGGGTCATGAAATATTAAAAAATGGCACATGTCGAAGGGTTTAAGCGACACTGATAAGACCAATTCATCACAAATGCATGAGTTTTATGAATTTTTTTCTATAATGTTTATTTTCACACTTCAATTTTGAAGTAGTAGAAACAAATGTTTTTTGAGATACTTGAATTTCATGAATGCATTATGGTCAAGATAACTAATGAAGATGAAACAATGGTGACAAAACTAATTGCTGCAACTTTTAGTGTGTTAGTGAATAAGAGAAAAATTCAAGATTTAACATATTAATCTTAAAAGGTGGTAATTGTAAGATGACATATAGTTAAAGGAGTGCACCTTGAATTTTTCAACTTCTAAAATTGCATTTTCATGCATGTAAATGTGTAGAATTAATAATGTTGTCAAAAGGATTAGTAAATATGAAATATATTTTCTTTTATTAAATTCATTTAGGTCCAAAATCTAGAGTGGCCCATAGTAGTCAAGCAAGCTTGAATAATAAAAAAACCCATTAAGTGAAATTTTAAGAAACATGAAATGATGAAATCCTAATGTTTGTTAGTGACCCACCTCAAGGTGAAGAACAAAGTTTGGTTCATTATTGTTACATGCATGTCTCAATAAGCTCTAGCTTCATGTGTAGGCAATAGTGAAAGAAAATGAAAGTCAAAATATGGACCTGTTAAAGAAGGCTAATGGAATTAGCTGATATAAAATGCAAAACTCTAAGGAAAAGCTAAAAGGAACCAATTGAAGAAGAATGATTGGGTCATACAATTTTTGAATAACAAGTACTCAATTTTGCATACTTCATATGTACTTGTGCAAGAAGTTCGAAGTCAATTTGTAACCTTTAAAAAGCTTGCATTGGGTTTAGATAATCCAAATCTTGACAATTGCCTAATGTGAACATCATTTATTTGTTCATTTTAGTAGAGAAAGGTTATGAAATGAAAATAAATAGATGTTGACATGTAAACCTTACAAAGCTCATGGTCATAGCAAGTTGTGGAGGCTGAATTTTTCTAACTTTGAGGACTTATCACTTGAAAATCATCATTGTATTTTCAAAAAAAAATTAAAAAATAGGTAAGTTTTCTTATTGAAATGTATTTGTGTGTGAAACTCAAAAATCATGATTATTCCTTGATTGTGTTGGTATTTCATTCTCACTCATAAATGTTTTCAAGGTTGAAGTTCATATACAGTAAACTCAAATTCACATCGTTGGATTTTTTTGTCCTCCAAAATTATATCTTATTTACATTATCGTGAAGAACTACCCTTGTCATGGAGTAATTTTGGCTAACATACAATCAAGTCTATTGTTTGTTTGCTTATTGTTGTTATTGATAATGTTTTTTTTTTGGTAAAATATTTCTTGCTGAAATTCGTTTATGTATGAACTTGAGAATGGTGACTATTCCTTGATTTACTCGGTGTTTCAACCTCATAAGTTTTCTCTTATTGAAATTCATACATTTTGAATTTTAAAAAATGACTATTCCTTAATTCTTTTGCTATTAAAAAAAAAATCTCTTGTTGAAATTCATATTAACTAAGTGTGAACTTACATTGTTAGTTTTTATAATTCTTCAAAGTTTTTCCCTATTGAAATTCATTATGAAGTACTATATTTATTGTTGAGCAATTTTTGCAAGAAAAAATTGTTTGATTACTTGTTCTTGTTTTTCATCATTTTCATAAATTTTCCAATTTTGTGAAATTTTGTTGTCCAAATTCATTTATGGGTGAATCCATGTTAAAAGGAATCACTACCAAAATCTCTTTTGTGTAGTGTTTATATACAATGGGCTAGTTAACTAAGACGATGTGGCTATTCAAAGGGACTAGTTTTAAAACCATGATTTACAAGTTGACATAAAAAACATATGACCTTAAAAAAATTTGCATTGTCCAACCATGTAGATCTACATTTTAAAGATCTTTCACAAATACGTATGTTGTTTTTGAATCATTTTATGCCTTTTAAAAAGTCCATTAAGTAATGAAAACATTTGTTACACTATTTCGAAATTTTTTTTACTTGTTTTATGTTCATTAAATTCATTTCAAACTTATATAAATGTTCCCATAATATATTAAAAACATTATTGTATAAGTGTATAATTTTTAAAAAACATTAACATGACATACCATTTAAAAAGATGTAAAATTAAGTCTAGTGGTTACACATTCCATGCCTCAATTTAACATGGACCCACCCTTATGTATGAAATAAAAAATGATGATGATTCCTTGGTTTGGTTAGTATTTCATTCTCATCAATTTTTTTTTCTTGAAATTCATATGTAGTAAATGCAAACTCAAATTGTTGGTATTTTTTTAAATCCAATTTTTTTTTTGTATTGAAATTAATGATGATAAACACTCTTTTTGCCAAGCATTTTTGCAAACATAGAAGAAAAAAATCTTTTTTGTTCTTGATGATGATGATGATTATTTATTTATTTAATAATAATGTTTTGTTGAAATTCATACATAGATTAACTTGAAAATGGTGACTATTTCTTGATTTTGTTGATATTACATTGTTTTAAATCTTTTTTCATTGAAATTCATATGCAATAAACAACAAACTCACAAGGTTTTTCTTTTTAACCTTCTAAATCTTTTTCCCATTAAAATTTAATTAAGACAAACTCTCTTTCATGGTGAACAATATTTTTCCTTATTTTTTCTAGTTCTTCATGATTTAAAACACATTTATACAATCTCTCTTGTTTCAAAATTATTATGCAATAAACATGCTCACAAGGTTGATTGTTGTAGCTCTTTGAAGTTTTTCCTACTTGAAATTTATTATGATGAAACTTTGTTATTGTCAAGCAATTTTTGCTAATGCAAAAAAAAATCTTGCATGTTTACTTTTTCTTATTCTTGATGATTATTTTTGCATGTTATATTTTACATTTTGGTTGAAATTCATTTATGTATGAATTTGAAAATGATGATTATTCCTTGATTTTGTTGATATTCATTCTCACAAGTTTTCTCTTGTTAAAATTCATACACAAGAAATGCAACTTCACATTGTTAGTCCTTTTAATTCTTTTAAGTTATTTCCTATTGAAGTAAATTATTTGTGAAAAGCTCTTCTTTTTTGTTGTTGAATGATATTCATTAACCCAAAAATAAAATAAAATCCTTGCTTGTTTTTGTTCTTGATGAATTTTTAAAATAAATTTCTCTTATTGAAACTCATTTATGTATCAACTAAAAATGACAAACTATTCCTTGATTTCATTAGTATTTCATTTTCATAAGTTGTGTTTTTTTTACATTCATATCCAATAAATGTAGACTCACAATGTTCATTTAATTTAGTTTTCATAGGTTTTCTCTTATTGAAATCAATTATGATGAACTTTCCTTGTTGTCTAGTAAGTTTTGCTAACACAAGAAAATAATCTTACTTGCTTACTTGTTTGCATTTGATGATATTTTAAAAAAAAATTCTTCTTGTTGAAATTCACTTATGTACATATTAAAAATGAGGATTATTTTTTGATTTTGTTGCTATTTCATTCCCAGAGATATTTTTTTTGTTGAAATCAATATACAAAAAACTTGAACTCACATCATTGGTCTATTTAAATTTTTAAAGTTTTTTTTATGAACATTAATTAGGATGAACTTTCTTTATTGTTGATCAAATTTTGCCAAAATAAAAAATAAAAAAATCTTGCTTGCTTGCTTATAACAATGTCTTGTTTTTGTTGTGGTGTCATCATTGTCAATATTTTTTTTGTCTTTATTAATGTAGTAACATTAATAAAAATTCATAACAAATGTAATCAATGTTTGTTTTTTCATGTTTTTGTGTCAAAAACTATGTTAACACAAATTGTAAATACACAATATGTTTAAATGACAATATATGTTTAATACATTACGAAAACATGTCAAACAATTTGGAATGAATCTAATGAGTTTGAGTACATTGTAATTGATGTTTCTAATAAAAAGATTTTTTGTATTTTTTTAAAAAAAGTTTAAATTAACTTTAAATGCTTTCAAAATGACACAATAATATATAATAATTATTCACACTTGTGCACAATAATATAGTTTGACATTCATTTATCATGAATATATATATATATAATTGTAAAAATCATGAATCTTCTAATCCATCGTGACTTATATAATCAAACCCAATTTGTCAAATGATCGTGACAAGCAAAACACATTCAACAATCATCTAAGTGAGCAAACTTATGTAATCAATCGCAATTTATCACATCGTTTTGACAAGCAAACGCATTATTTTCTTCTAAAGAGCCACATAAATGAATGAGTAATGTTACATAAGCAATCCCAATCTATTACATCGTCTTTAACAAGCAAACCCATTACTCTCTCCAAGGAAACATGTACATGAGTAATGTTATGTTATCAATCGCAATTTATCACATCGTTTTGACAAGCAAACGCATTATTTTCTTCTAAAGAGCCACGTAAATGAATGAGTAAGGTTACATAAGCAATCCCAATCCATCACATCGTCTTTAACAAGCAAACCCATTACTCTCTCCAAGGAAACATGTACATGAGGAATGTTATGTTATCAATCGCAATTTATCACATCATCTTGACAAGCAAACCCACTACATTCTAAAGAGTCACCCCCAAGTGAGCAAGGTTGGCTCCATTTATTTGGATTGCACTCCTTTTCTTTCACCCAAAAGAAGATTTGTTTTTAGAAAAAAAAAGCTTTGAAGAAGAAAATGTGTAAATTTGCAAAGAAGTATGTGAGAGAGAAAGTTTAGTGATTGCTAAATGAATGGGAAGCAAGCAAGCAAGCAAGCACCTTATGATGATGAAGATGATGATGATGAGATGATTGCGAGGAGGATTTGTGTTGTCATTTATTGGTGAGGATAATTTGATTTGTTGTCGTAGCATAAATATTCGTATGATGATGATGAGTTTGATGAGAATTTGTTGTTTTTGCTGCTGTTGCTGCTATTGCAGATTTGCACTCATTGGTAATAGTGGCAAGCACCAAATGATGAAGATGTTGATGATGAAGACAAAGTCAGGAGATCTTTTTGTTGTTGTATTAAAACTTTCCATGAGGAATTGAATGATGAGTTTTTGATTGAATGAAGTTTTTTTCAAAGTAATTGTTGTTGCTGCTGAGCTGCTGCCGATTGCAGGTTTGCAGGCAGTGGTAATAATGGCAGGCTGCTGCAGATATCGTTTGATGATCATCATCATTGTCAGGATGTTTTTGTTTTGTTATCTGTTGATCAGGCACTTCACGATGAGCTTATCGAAGCTTTTTGTTGTTGCTGATAGTGCCAGCTTCAGGAAGAGACTCGAGAGTGACGAGAAGAAGAAAAAGAAGAAGAAGAGAAGCACCAGCAATCTGTTGGATGTTCGTTTTGTGCAATATTTTGGATTTTGCAAGCTCTTCACTCAAGGGTTTACAGATGGAAATTCTCTATTCTACTGACAGTTCATAGGATTGTCTCTGCTCCAATTTCTGCAGGAGCATGCAAAACTTTCTTGTTCGGCAGGAAAACGTGACTGACAAGTCTTTCTTCCCTTCGCTGTGTCCAATGGCAAGCTTTCCGGCCGGGATTTAGTTCTCGATCACCGCTGCCGATATGCCTGTACACCCCCGCATCCTAAGAAGAGGATTCAGCGACCCTTACAGCGACCTCAGGTTGTGTCAGACGACAGATTCGACACCACGGAGCCCACAGGTGCTTCGACCAAGAAACACGGTGCGTATCCATTGCAAGCCGGTTTGATGATCAACATTGCGCTGCAAACTGTCCGATTTTTCTGTTAGCTCCTTCTGTGTTCCCGGACTGCAAGACTTCAACTCTTTTGTCTTGCTCATCATCATGCATTAGCGCGAGCGAGCGAGTCTGTGCTTGTATTTTGTGAGGAAACACGCCTATCGAGTGATGGATCTTCGAAAATTTTGCATCGCAAACTCCTGCTTGTTTCCATTTCGCCCATATAGTCAGGAACAATGAATCTTTCACCGATCCTGGAGCTATTTGCAAGCTTGACTCCATGAGTAATCTGAAGGAGTCGAGCACACAATTGATCATCTTTGTTTCAGTATCATCGGTCTATTTTCTAACCTTCGAAAGTACCATTGCTCTCCCCCCTTCTGTGGACATACTCCTGTCCAAGATGTAGGTATTCAGAATGATTCGCAGAAATTGACTCAGGATTCTTGCTTCACGCAAAGACTGAAACCGTAACGCTACTGACAACCTTCAACAACGTGTGCTTTGCAGGATGTTTGCTGTCCAGGCCTGTAGAGTCATCTGCTCAAGTCGGCAAGAGCAAAAAAGAAGGAGCACAAATTTCACTTCAGGAAACAACAATGGAGATTTGCCTATGGCAAAACTCGAGCTTCAATTGAGCATCATGACACTGCTTTCTTTGTTGATGGGGGTCTGGCAAAATGTGTGCAAAGAGCTTACAGGTAAGTTGTTGCAAGACATGATAAGAAAGCAAGCTGAACTTAGAAGATCCTTAAAATGCATCTGGATAATTCTGTTTGATTTTGCAGAAGAATGAAGAGTGTTCTAGGTGGAGAGATTATGGCACTCATCAATTCTTTTTGCTTTTGAGCAGTGTTGTTGATGCTTCCCAACAAGCTCTTGCAAATACTGCTGCTTGATTTTTACACTCTTTGAATTTTGCAAATGGCTGTTGCCAGCCTTCCCTTGCACATCTGCTATCTGAGATCATTATATGCACAAGCAAATCCCAATTGTTGAGGAGCATCAAGCAGATGCAGTGCAATTGAAAAGGTATTAAGATCATCACCTACTTGTCAAGGGACGATGATGTAGCAGTACTAAATGGAGTAGTGTTTCATGTGCTTTTGAAGAGAATTATTTTCACATAAGCTCAGATGGTGATGTGGCTGGTTGTGATCTAGGTTTAGGGTGTATGTGAACCCTAAACCCCAGATCTGGATCTGTAGTTATCCAGGAGTTTCTGGAGAAAAAAATTAGAGGTTGGGGTTTGTATTCTTAGCTGAAACACGTTCATGATCCATGACATTCATAATCTCAGAAAAACCATAAACTGAATCACCTTCCTGATCTAGAAACATTATCTTTTGCAGTTCTTAAAGCAAAGGATCCTGCAACCCCACAGGACCTCTGCATTTGCTGGCCACAAGTATCCATGGTAATCTGCTTCCCAAGAACCCTACTACTTCAATTCTAGAACAGTGTTTTGCTGCCATATGACCTGCAATCTGGACACTCTGTGTTTTTTTGCAGTTACTACTTGTAATGACTACCTATGCTCAAGCATGTGATTTATTTCTCCTTATGGCTGCTCAGCACCAAAGTGTGGCTGTTGTGTATGTGATTGCTGTGAGTTCTCTTCAAACTGATTCAGGTTATTGAGATCCAGCAGTGCTTGCATAGTCTCTGTAGACTCACTTGGGTCTGGAAGAAGTGGGGTTGAAGGCAAGAAGTCCTGCAGAGATCTGTAGAGTTGGTCTTCCTGGAGTAGTTTTGAGATGAATCCATCCATGCCACACTTCTTGACTTTGGCATGGTTGTTAGAGAACACATCAGCAGTGAGAGCCATGATCAACAGGTGATGCCGGTTGTGTCCTGCATTCCCTGCTGTTGCTTTTCTTGTTGCTGCTTGGCTGTCTCTGACAATCACACCCGCTGCCTCCAACTCCCGTATCTTTGCTGTAGTCTCAAACCTGAAATATATAAACATCATATTCTCAGCTCTGTCAAGGATTAATGAATCATCAGACGTTGTGCAAACAAAAGAGATGTGTTAGAAAAATTCTTGGTTGTTGCTAGCTAGCTGCAAGATCAGGAACTCTAGGTTTCGGGATTCTAAGAGGTGGGAGAGAGACTCTTGATCATGGTCCATCATCAACCACCTGCCAACAATAAAAAGAACCAGCAGGCATTTTGTGACTTGGGAACATCCAATTTACTATACAGCAAAAAATGACACCATGAAAGAAATCACCACCACCATTCTCTTTTTATCAAACAAAAGTTTCAATCCACAATAGTTTTGTACCACATTTTGCATTCCAGCCACTAAAGCACTCAGATTGTTGTGCAAGGTTAGTTTCTCAGTTCCTATTGCTTGCACTGGTCCATGGACCTTGATCAACTGCACAACCTATTGCCATGTGTGTCATGTCAGGTTATAACAAAGAGAATGAGAAGATTAAAAGATGGAAGGATCATAGTTAAGATTTTATGTGAAATATTCCAACTTCCTTTTTTCTCTTCATCACTTCTTCATATGCAATTGTGTTGCTCTGATTTTTATCCTACAATTTTCATTGGGACTAACCTTAGAAAGAATAGTTGCCAAGGCGGAAGGCTTTATGAGTTTTACAGATATTGTCTGAAAAACCCAAACTTTTCAAATCCTTTTCATTCTCTTCAAGCTTGCAGGCAAGAAGTACAAGAGGAGGGAAATGGCAGATAGGGTCTCCTGACTTAGCCCCAAGCATGCACTTCAAGACAAATCTTCCAAGCTCTACACCAGAGCCCTTCCCAAATGCATGTTTGTCCACCAGCATCACATCACAGTTGAGCCCTTTCCTCAGAGCTTCCACAAATTCAACCTCTGAAATTGGCGGCATACACCTTCCGCTTGATGACTGGGCAGGAAAGTGATCTTGAGTATTAAGGGGCAACTTGAGAGCAGGCAGAGCAACCAAGTTCTTCCTAATGTGTAGGTCATAGGAGGTCACATGAGGAGCAATACTGTCACCTGTTACAAATGTTCCCTGAGAAACAATCATTTCTTTTTCTTTGTCTTTGTCTTTCATTTTTACTTTGGGTATATGATGCACACCTGCCTACATGAACCTAGTGTGTCTGTTAAACTCTTTGGCAACTCATGGATTCCACACAGCTTTTTGATGTGCATGTAAACCCCCATGTGTACCAATGTCTCTTATTTTGCTGAATTGTTTGCCAATTGTTGAGCAAGGTATTATACATGACAGTATTATGACTTCACTTGCTAGTCACCCATGTAACTCTTGATTGTTCATTGTGCATATAATTTTCTTGATCAAATTTCCCTCATCACTATCAGTCTACTACATTCAACAAGTACATTTTCTCCAAGTACCTCCTTGAAACTCATGTTCCATCCAAAGTCCATAATAGCTGGATTAGTGCATGAATACAGAAGCAGTGGATTTCTCACTAATTGGAATCTTATCTTTCATAAGTGTAAGTTTAAGGTTAGGCTTTCTGTTTAAGCTCAGAACATGAATGAGAGGGAGTAAACACACAAGGAGTGTCAGGGCTGGAGCTATGGCCTTCACAAGCCACTTAAGTTCCCTGACTCCCAGACCTTTGTGACCAAACCAACAGCTTCCCTTGCTGCTCATATATCCCATCAGTAGCTACTTGTATGAAGGGAGGAATCCAGCTCTCAAACAAGCTTGTCAGCTTATCCTTGTCTACCTTCACATGACAGTTTCTCTGGAACAGTGCACTCACAACCTCCATGATTGTTGTGGGGTTGGTCACTGAATGAACCTCCAGCCCTAACTTTTGCAGTGCCAGTTCCACAATCTGCAATTAATCAATTACCTATATCGAATTCAGTGAGCTGCAAGAAATGCTATAGTAATTTCAAGCAACTTGGCTCTTGGCTTAACACCAGACTCCCAGAATGTATAGAGGATGCAGTCCAGCTATTATTACTTATGGAGTATGGCTGTGGGTGATCAGCTGAATGGTGTCCTTGTCTCAAAAACATGACATACAATTGCATGATATGGTTGCAAGAAAATTTCGACCATCACAACCAAATACCAAAGATACCGGATGACACAGAGACTGCTATATTTGGAGCACACAATTGAGGACCCATTAGCAGAACAGATAAAAATCTCAAAACTAAACACATTTTATTGAGAGAGCATCCAGAGTTTTCCTCTGAGAAACCTCAGATATCAGAAAAGAGAGTTTCAAAAGAGGAGAAACCTAAGCATGCAGTGAAGAGGCATGCCATCAACCAGGATGGCTCTGTTGCCTTGAAGCTCCAGTACAAGGTCATTGTGGTCGTTCATCATTTTCTTTCTCTGCATCTTTTCCTCCAGCAACTTCTTGGGCACCCCAAAGGGCACAGTGAAGAAGAATGTGGTCCCCACTCCAATGTGTTACCAATTCAATCTTCCCTCCCATCAACATCACCTGTGGTCAAGGTAATCTAAGCAATCAAAGGCCAACAAGAACCATGTGGATTTGGCTCCATAAAAGCTTTCTATTTTTTCGTTACCACTATAATTCCTATGAAGTTTACCCACTCCACTAGCAAAAAACATTCTTTCCCATGACAGCTGATTTTGATGGATGAACACTGGCATTCCCACTAAAAATGTAAGACATCCTGGGAGGTGGAAACTTCTTAAAAAGAGTGCTCAGTTACCAGTTGCTGGCTAATGGAGAGTCCTATGCCTGTTCCCCCATACACTCATGCAGTACTCTTGTCAGCCTGCACATGTTTGCATGCACATGAGAGAATATACTCCTTCATCCTGAGTAAATGACCCATTAAGTGTCATTCTTGTAGATGTGCAACAGGTGAATCGAGATCAACTGAGAATAAGTTGAGATTTACTTGATAATTCTGTCCAAGAAGTTTCCAATTGACCTGGAGATGTCAGAGCAGGTGAGGAGACATTGAGCATGGCATAGAGATGTACTAACCTGCACAAAAGGTTTGAAAATGCAAGCTCTGGCTTCTTCAGGGATGCCGGCACCTGTATCCTCACAAGCAATGCTCAGATGCACACAGTCTGAGCTGCCGGGAGCTTCAATCTTGTCAGAGCTCAAGTTGATTACTATTGGGTGTTGCTTGTCAAGATGATAAACAGGACCCCTTTCTAAATCCCCATGACTAACACGCATGTGATGCCCCTGATGCTTCAACTCACCCTTCTTGAGACGTTGTCCAACAGCCTCCATGAAAGGATCCTGCACCATGGCAGCTGGTGAATGATCCTTACAGTGATGGATCCTAGCCCAGCTGTTCCTATCAGCAACTGCTTGCTTTCCACTGAGAGTGTCAAAAACATGGATCAAAGAGCGCATTTTCTCTCTGACATCAACCATGGGTACTCTTGCAGACCTGTCCTGTGAGTACCAGCCAATTCTGTCTAGCGATCTCCTTGCTTTGTTAAAAGCTCTGACACCAAAGTGCATTGCCGAGCTACCCCCTGTGAGGATGCAGCAGCAGCAGGTGAAGGGGAGTTGGAAGTGTCAGATGAGGTGTCTGCAAAGTCTGAACCTTCAGCAGTCTCTTCTCCAGACTTTGAGAAGGCTTTCCCTGATGCCTCTCCATGCATGCACACACGTAGTAACACATGACCTGATGTGGTGAATTTGAGGGCATTTCCCGTTGCCCTATGTTGCCATTCCGTGATCCAAGCACCCCCCACCAATCTTAGAATTGAAATGAAATGGGCCATATTTCCTTTATTGAAATAAATGTGCCTTCAACAATTTCATGAGAAAACAACATATATATAGACAAGACAGAGTGATGCTAGCTGATAAGGTCTGGCTTGTCCAGCAATCAACAAACAAACGATAAAACTGTGTTTAGGCATCTGTGTAAAAGGTGAGGAAAAGGACATACCAATCAGGTTGACAAGCACCTGACACAGGTGTGCAGGATCACCCTCCATAACTGCAGGTATATCCTTATCCACTAATGCAGCTACTGCATTCCCACCACCAGCTAAATGGAAAACTTACATTCAAGGAGGATGATCTATGACTGACCATAGAAGCTATGTACATGTAGAGTTTCTATTGTAGAGTCTACGATTACTGGTACCTTCAATATCACCAGTCTCTCGAAGCTTCCCCCGGAATACATCAAGAACTTCTTCAACAGTTTGGCGGATGTTGAACTTGTGGATCTCCAGATCCATATGCCCCAACTCAACCTTGGCCAAATCCAAAACATCATTGATGTGGGAGATCAAAGCAGTACCACTTGCTTGTGCAATTTTGGTAAACTCCAGCTGCTGTACATCAAGGTTTGTGTCCAGCAAAAAATCTAGCATTCCTGTCAACCAAAGTGTCATCTGTTATTCTCTAGATTGGCCCAGGGCCAAAATCAGTTGATGGATAAAATTCCAATTTGGAGGATGGGCTATATTGGACAATTGAAACTCTCACTGGACAGATGAATATCAAAATAGGGGTTCAAACATTCATATCTTAAAGAACACTATATTGTATGTTTCAATGCACAATTTCAAGCTGCATCCTCAACTATGCCATCATTGTTCTTGATTCCTCTTGGATAGTAACATGGGTATGAAGATGATCAGTTTTTAAAATCAAACTCCAGTGGTAATCTCGCATCTCTCTTGACATTTTGCCAGTTATGATGGTTTCTGCTGCCTACTTCAGCTCTGTTGAGGAGAACAAAGACATACCAAGGATTCTGTTCATGGAAGTGCGAATCTCATGAGAGACTGTAGTGAGAAATTCACTTTTGCCCTATCCACATTTCAGCATGAATATTCAGCACTTCCAGGCGCTCATAATTGTCCTTCATTTTGTCCATTTGCCTCCCAGCTGTCAACACTATATAGTACACCAAAAACACTAACAAGAGAAACAAGAACCCCCATGATATAGCTGGCCAACCCCAACCAGACTGGTTGTTCAAATACCTGCAAACCATAACAGAAATCATGTTTAAGGTTGCAAAGTCAGCATTAGACTGCACATGACCATCCAAACTATTTCCATGGCAACATGTTGCACTGTAGCTCTTGATTTGCAATCTACTTTACCAACAGTTTGCTTTTTAGTTACACAGCATTGCACAGGCATGAGTGAATAGTTATAGACTTGATTATAGGTAGAAAGAAGCTGCTATTTCACATTGCATGCCATGCCTGTGATGGAGGTGATGAGAGAATCAGGTCTTGACTGATAATAGGAAAGTATATACTCTACTTGCAGATAACCATGTATTTGCAGAAGGGGTCGCCCAAGTTGACACTGAGAGGATTGGCACATGTGTTGAAGTTCACAGTTTTCGCAAACTAAACTGGTGTTCCACGCTTCCCTCTTGACAATTTCACTCTCCCTAAATATCAGAATTGGCTGCATCAAGTTTGTGACATTAAAAAGCTCAAACACAAAGGGGGAAGCTGCAAAGCCCATTCGATGACACATGCTACCAAATCAGACTAACAGGATCCAGAACAGCAGGGATGAAAGTATAAGTCCCCCTCAAACTTCACATGCTTCAAAAGACAAAGCTTCATTTCTAGCATTCAGTGATGGATGGTTTGCACATTTTGAAGGAAAGACAAGTGTGTGCAATTACTGCTTCATGTAGTTAGACCAATTAATTTTCTTTAGTGCACTCATCGGAGAGGCATCAATTACTCAATTAATAGATGCTGTTTGAGGATACCTGAAAGAAGTGTCTTCTCCAGCAAAAACCTTGGGCAACTGTACCGAGGGTGTGTATATATCAACCAAAATGCATAAATTCCAACCAGTGATTGGAAGTTACATACATGGATCATCCAGCTGAGTGAGAATGTTGCCAATAAGAGTCTCCAAATCAAGTACTGAGAACACAGCTCCTGCTTCATTACTTGCTCCTGGATTTGGACCTGGTGATCCCTTGAAGACCGGATAAAGCACTGCTGGCAAAGGCAAATCATTAGGTTTTAGAGATTTGAGGTTTACAATATTGCACTCTTACAGAGCCAGCAAAGTTTTCCAGAGTAAACAAAAAGAAAGATCCCCACACCCAGTAAAAATCCTTGCCTGTAGAATTCAATAGAATTGCATTGTAGTAGGATCTAAATGTTGCAAAATAGCCAAAACAGCCAAAAGGGAATAGTTACTAACAAAGTTAAGAACCCCACTTTTGCGAAAGAAACAAATAATGAAAAACCTCAAGCAACTTTGAACCCTGTGTTTTGCAGAGCAGTAGCAGTCAATGCACCTATGCCAATTTTTCCATTCTGCAGAGTGTTGTAAGGGACTGTCATTGTTCCTATCCCAAAGTCCTGCATTCTCTCTACTGCATCTCGAATATCTGAAACTGACATGAGATCATATCCGATATATCTTTGACCATCACTGTCTGCATACACTATAACCAAGTAGTCTCCTTATGTGGATCTAACGCCACTGTTGGTCATGTCCATAATTGTGAGTCCATTTGTGCTCTCAAATGCAGTCCTGTCCCAAACCCCAACATGCCCACACATGTAATATCACATTAAGAGATCCACCAGCTCTTGACAGCTAGTACCATTTCTCATTTCTGGATATCAATGCTATGACAAGAATGACATGCACCTCTTTCAGTCCATGCTATTCCAACAGGGAGATGATGTGCTCAGCAAAAGCAGAACAGAACAACCCAAATAGCTTATTCTCTATTGGAACAGAATATGGTGCTCAAGAACAATCAATTGCCCAATTAGGGTTAACATGATGCCTGGCATATATATATCTCTTTGTAGTTTCTGCAACAACAACTACTGTGCAATGCAGGATGGGATCATGAACCAGGGAAAGAATAAAAGGGTGACTACAGTATGTCCCATTTTGGTCTACAAACATGGCGTAAGCCAGACCCAAGAGAAGAGGATGGGCATAGCTGGTGCTGTCACTGTACATCTGAAAACTTACATTGATCAAGACAGCATTAGTTCCATTTGCACCAGGCACAAAGATGAGATCTGAGAATGTCTGAACCCTCCTCACCCTCAACCAACCATCAACAACTCAAAAATAAAAATAAAAATTTCAAAACAACAACAGATCCTCACTCTTTTATGTGCTGACAAAATCCCACAAGAATGCTGAATTTTACTCAGATGCACACATACATACAATTGCACAAAAATTGCACAAATCATCTATGTATGTGTTGCAAGATTCCAGAAACCAAGCACTGTTATTTTCTCAGCAACAAAAAGGCGGAGAGGGAGGACGCTGGATGATGGAGCCAGAGGATGATGAAACCATGGTGGTCTACGACCTTGGCACTGTTCTTGTTGGCTTTCACCTGTTCTTCAAGCACGGTGGAGCGTTGCTTACACCAAGCATCCACGCTTGTGTTCTTCTCCCTCTCCACCCCAGTTTTACGGCTCTGGATGATGAGGGCTGCACACACCAGCCCTAGCACCAACCGCACTAGCAAAACCCCTCGGATCCAGCTCTTTCTCACACTCCAGCTTACAGGCACCCACTGGTTGCTCTGCCATGAGACCCAGTCCCAATTCGCCATGACCCACAAGATCCTCCTGCAGCAAGCATCCGACTCCTGCCCACAGTTTTCATTGGGATCAAAAGAAGAGCAAAGCAGGTGGATGCCATGCAGCAGCAGCAGCTCATGCATGTTCTTGCACACTGTAACTGTCAACGCTCGCTCTGTATGACGGGTGCACATGGGGTGGTGGGTGTGCATGAATTTGCAAGGGCATAGTGCACAAACCATGCATGACCCATATAGGCGTGGCACATGGCCTCTGGGCTTCTCTTGAATGTGCATTACTGGGGGTTGTTTTGTTGTTTCTTGCTTGTGTTGTCAAAGATTGTTTGGAAAATTCGATTGAGCGCTACTACTCTTGAATATGGATTTGCACCTAGGGTTCTTGTTTCTTGCTTTTGTTGTTTGTGAAGATTCCTTGGGGAAATGGATTGAGGGCTTCTTCTGAAATGTGCATTATTGTACCAAGGCTTGTTATTTTACTTTGAATGTGCAATTTCATTGCAACAAGGGTTGTTTGTCTGTTGCTTGCTTGCTTGTGTTGGTTGTCAAGAGCCTTGAGAGAAGTGGATCGATTGAGCTACTTTTGAATGTGCATTGCAACAAGAAGGTATGAATCTTCCTTGTGTTGTGGAGATTCTTTTGGAGAAATGGATTGAGCTACTACTTCCAGATCTGCATTGCAACATGGGTTTTTGTTTCTCGCTTGTGTCTTGTCAAGATCCTTTGGAGAAAGGGATTGATTGAGCTACTCTTGAACGTGCATTGCAGCCAAGGTTGTTTTTGGCTTGTGTTGTGGAGAATCCTTTCGAGAAACTTATGGATTGAAAGGATGCATAATTGCAACAAGGGTTGTTTCTTGCTTGTGATGTTGAGATTATTTGGAGAAATGCAATGAGCTACTTTTGCATTGCAACAAGGGTTGTTTCATGCTTGTCTTGTTGATATCCTTGGAGAAATGGATTGAGCTACTTTTGAGTATGTATTGTGCCAAGGATTCTTTCTGGTTTGGGTAGTGGAGAATTCTTTTGAGAAATGCTTTGAGTTTTTTTCAAATGTGCAATTGTAACAAGGTTGTTTCTTGCTTGTGTTGTCAAGTTCCCTTGGAGAAATGGATTGAGCTATTTTGCAACATGTATTGCAACAAGGGCTGTTTTTGGCTTGCATTGTCGAGAAATTCTTTGGAGAAAGGAATTGAGCTACTTTGGAATGTGCATTGCAACAAAGTTTGTTTTGTGCTTATGTTGTCAAGGCTCTTCAAAGAATTGGGTTACTATTGAATGTGCATTGCAAAATGGGTTGTTTCTTGCTTGGGTTATAGAAACAATTCAAAGAAGTGGATTAAGCTACTTTTGAATTTGTATTGCAATAAGGGTTGTTTGTTGCTTGTCTTGTCAAAAGAAATGTTTGAAATCTATTGTCAGGCATTTTTCTCATGTGCAATACTTCTTTTGCTAAATTCAAGTCCATTGCATAGTAACTCATTCCAAGTGCCCCACTCCTAGTGCAAGCATTTGTTTGTTGATTATGAAACCTTCCTTCGGATTTTATCTTGTGGGGCATGTCAAGGAGAAAGAAAGATCCACCACAATTGTGGTGGAAGTAACCTACTGATGGGAATACATCCATTTGGGGACTTCATAGAAACAAAAGTGTGGCACACTACACTTAACAAAACAGGAGATCAAAAGCTCTTGATGTATTAGAAAATGAGGATTGAGGATTGCAACAATTTAGTTGCAAAATTTACACCATTTTGCAATTTCAATGCTTGAATCTTTTAGCCTCAATTAAAGGTTTTAAACATAGTGGCAATTGTTATGTATCGATGTGTTATGATAGTTCTACATATATGTCATTATTTCAATGCAATAGGAACATATGTTGTTATTAATTGTAATGATTAAACTAGTTGGGAAAATGTTCAACACCTATGTTTAAAAAATATCACAAGTTTGCACAATGTTTGTGAAACAATAAATGGTCAGCCCTTTGGTTTGAGCTTTATCATACTTGTAATGAAACAACTTTGTAACATAATATAACCCTATAATATTGTGGTGAAAGTTATGTGTGATGCATTTGAATTGACTTGGAATGTATGTTTGGAGTAGCCAACATGGGTTATGATAGTGAAATATAGTCTTAACATGAATAGACTAAGCCAATTTGTTATTCTTTTGACCATGAAATCGAACCAAATCTTCATTGTAATTTTTGTCCTACAAAGTTCTCAATATGCAACATTTGAAACACATCACACCAAACCAAACATCTAGCATCAACAAAATCGAAACATTAGTCATCCAATCGAACCAATGATTAAATGCATATGACATAGATATCTCATTAGGTTTAAGTATGTATGTGAAAAGCATAACCATTTTCAACTTTCTTTGCATTATCATCTCCTTGTAACTTGTTTATTTTGTAATTTTAAAATATGACATTTTCAATCATCTCCATCATGAATTTCTTTATTTCTTTCACAACATCAAATAAGTTTTTGATAAGAACTATAATCATTAAAGATGAAATAATAAAAATTTCTTACTCTTTTCTATCAAGTTCTGGTCCTTGATGTGTTTGAATATTAAAAGGGAATTTAATCAAAATGCATCCCTTTTAGCTTATTCACCATAGATGAAAATCTAATGCTTAAATGTCTTTGTGACACCTTATTCTCAAGTTTCAAATACCATATTTTCATCAAAATTTTATAGATTCATTGGTGATGATGAATCTCCTACAATTGTTATCAAACCTTTAAAACCAAGGTTATTAAAAAGAATAACATTTGTTTATGTTCAAAATATTCTCTCCTTAATGTACTTGTTAATCATTTTAGTGATTTTTCTTTCCACTATTTCCCAATAAATCATATTAAAATGCACATGGAAAATTTTCATTGAATTGTTTTTTAGACTTACCTTATATGCTAACTTTGGACCAAACAAAAGTTCGTTCTACAATGTAAGAACATGAAACTAAGACTGCCAACAATTTTCCATTATTCTCTTGTGGAACTTACAAATGTTCATTAGGAAAAAAATAATTATGAATCCCATATAAGAAATAATCCAAGATTTGAGAAAAGAAAACTCATACATGGTGCAAAATAATAAAGAAAACATACCCCAAAAACAATTGTGACAAACCTTAATCAAGTAAGGAAAGTGCATGGCATTTTTTGTTAGTGTATGTGAACGTGGAACACAATATTTTTCATGGAGTTATTAGTCCTTTGTTTTCATGATCTCTAGTATTTTGGTGATCACTTCCTTCCCATCACCTAGATATGTTTTCCAATTTTGTTTTAAAAACATTTTTAACATCATGTTACAATATGCAAAGTTTTTTATGATTGGGATTCGATACAATAATAGTGTGATTAGGTGAAGCTTTTTAACAAGTTGCAATGTGTCATGTAAGATATAGTCAAAATTTGATTGCTAGCTATCTGTTTTTCATCAACTTTCAATGCAACCATAGAATTTTTTTGTCAAAGATTTCTACTATCATCCCAAACATGTTTCCAACAATATTCACAAAAATGAATCGATTTTGCCAAATTTGAACTACCAAAAAAAATGGTTGCATTAATATTAAGGTTCATGACTTTAGCATTTTCTCAAAATGCATAATCCTTTTCTTCCCAAGGTTGCAAATTGTGCAACTTTTCAAAACATAAAAAGACCTAATGTGAGTATGTTTAAATCTTGGAGGCATTAATTATTCGTTCATCATCTATGACTTGTAAATCAAGCATATTTTGTAGACATGTGGGTCATGATGAAATGAAAAACATAAATTTTCTTGACTTCCTATACATGATGGACTAAATATAGAAAGGAACAATGGTGTTCTAAATATGACATTACTTGGTCTTTCAACCTTATGTTATCAACCACATGGGTTTATTTATAAGATCCATGTATTATACTATGAAAAGAGAAGGCCTTATGTATTAAGGTATTGATTGGCAAAAACCTTCATGAATTTGCAATTGGACGTAACATCTTCCACTCATAATTAGTCTAAAAAATAACATGATATTTGTTTTTCTTTGAAATGTGAGACATATAAAATGAAAAACTTATATAACAAATGAACCATATGCTTGAACCTTAATAAACTACCACAATATTTTCAAAGAATTAAAATTGGGTTCATCCAACCCCAGTCTTCTCAATTGATGATCATTTTCCCAAATTGAATCAACTTTATTATTGATAAATTTATGTTTAAAAGTAATTTGAGAGGTGTGGATTTAAACATGCCATTAGACTCATGCATAAAAACATTTACATGATACATACATGTTGGAAGAATTCATATGTTTAGAACCTCATCATAAAGTTAACATCTCACGACTTAATAATGAAAATTGTGCAAAATTCGTTCATTCATAATTTGTACATTTCACACATTAATATTATGTATTGAAAACACATTTGACGTACATATTTATTGCAAGATGAAAAATTCATGGCACATTGGTTCATTCATAAGTTCGTACTTCATTTGTCAACACATTGATCCCTGTGTCAAACATGTTTTCAACACATGATGCTCATGTTAATAATGTACCCACCTAAGAAAATATGAACTTTGCACGATTTTCATTATTAATTCGTCACATGTTAAATTTGTGATGCTTAATCTTTAATTACCACATCTTCAAAACAAGGAAAAATTGGGTGAACTTTTGGTAAGTTAATTTTTTTTTTACACTATTGAAATCACTTTTAACATGAATATTATGTTTTCACCATTGTTGGGAGTGAATCTTCACTTTTATGAAGAACCTTTAGTTCCAATTCTAAAAATAAATTAAAATTATTTTGATTTTACTATTGATTCATACATAAACGGAATTAGGAAATTAATTTTAGGTCTAGGTTTGGTTGTTAAAAAAAAAATCCATTTTTAATTTTAGATCCAAGTTTGAAAATCAAAAGCATTTCTAGTTTGGTGCTTACTTCAACTAAGTTAAGTTTAATCACTTTTTCCCCCCAAAAACATGTATTTTAATTTTGATTATTTAAGAAATAAAATTCAATTTTCATTTTGATTTTGAAAATTGAATTCAAATCCAATTTTGACCACCCACAACTAAACCTGAAACTAGTGGTTTCCACCCACCAAAATGGTTCCCACTCAACATTAATTTTCACCTCTTTAATATTTGGAGGAAAGATGGAAACACCATAGTATCTAACTTGGTTAAGTAGTAATTAACTTGGGTTCCATGCTTCTACACACTATTAGTAATAATCAATTGATGAAAAAATGAATTGATCATGTGAAAATTAAGTTTCATTCAAATGAAAATATTGAATGACCTTATGCCACTATAATTGAATTAAATTAAATTAAATTTCAATAACAATGTTTTATTGGAATTGGTTTATGTAGGATGGGTGTTTTGGTGATCATCACTGTGACAATTTTAAAATCATTCCACATTATAATTCATCATAGATCAAATTTCATTTTAGAATCATTTTTTATTGTTTGTCTTGCACCCTTTCAATGTTTTTGTTTGTTTGTATTTTGTTGTGAACTTATCTAATGAATCAAACTTTCGTTAACAATTTGCCTACCAAATCAAGAATGAAAAAAAATATAACTGACAAAAAATGAAATACAATGAAATACAATGAAATTTTATCTTTTGAAAAGACAAAATTAATTACAACAAAATTATTATGTCCATAAAAAATAATTTAATCATTGTCATTGGTAATGCGAAACAGCATGGAGCCGAATTTTTTTAATTAAATTCAAATACACCAAATTAATAATTGGAAATTTGCTTGTGATTATGGTGTTGAAAAAAAACTTTGAAAAAACATAAATCTAAAAAGACACCTTTCCATTTATCTTATTTGGGAATCAACTAAACACATTCTAAGTTGAAACTATCCAAAGAACAACTCATGGAACCTAAAACTATCCTACTTAAATTGATTCCAATGAATCAAAATTGCTTAAATTTCCAAAAAAATATTTGCATACCATGCTAGCAATCTAAAATGAACTCTTAAACACACTAGTTTCATTTATGCAGTTATACCAAATTGTAGAATATTACTATTTTTACCACCCAAATTAACTGAATTTTAAAATTATTATTAGATTACATTCTACCGAACCAAGCCAAGATACTTCTATAGTGTTTGGTAGAGCAGTTTCATTTGGTACTTCGATTGCTAGGAACTGGTGACTTCATGTCCTTTCTCCATTTATTGTTTGAGGTGAGTACAAAGGATGTGTAGACATTTCAAGAACTTATCCATTTTCCTCACTTTTGTCCTATTGAACAGAAAAGCTTCTAATCCCCATGTACTTATTCCAAGGTTTAAATGGAAATTTCTTTTTTCCTTTTCTTTTGTTTGAAATGGGCTGTTTTATTTATCCTTGCACAAAAAACTGTAATTATATTAATACTCACCAACTATAAACTTTTTAACAGCCAATACAGCAAAGTCTGGTGCTTTTAACATTATACTTCATAATCTGTTTATAGTTTGTTCAGAAGCCCTTTGATGATTTGGACTCAATCCAAGACCATGAAAGGTATCAGAGACAATCATATAGTTTGATTAGTCTTTCTATTGTTACAATACTAGAAAAAAACATACATCTCAAAATGAGTTGTTCTTAATTTCAAAGTTGGATTACAGTATGTGTGCACACTATGCCTTTAAATTACACAAAAGGAATTGAATTTGCCATTGAGGCAGTAGTATGTGTTAAAAATTTTGGGCGCATTTTCACGACAGAAAGCAAATCCAGTTCAAGTCACACAAAGAAATTTTGTGAAAAAAATGCACCAAAGTCTGTCAGAATTTCAATAGTTGTTTTCCTGAAATCGCCTTATTTTGACGAAGGTTTCTACAGGTTTGACAAAACATGGCTACTTTTCTATAAGACATATAGACATTGAAAAAGCATTCATAAAAAGTGAATCGGCCTAAAACCACAAAAACCATAAACCAAACAACTAATTAAAGCTCTTCACCAAGGAAATGACAACCAAGAAGAGCTTCAAACTTGGAACAAAGAGAACATATTGATATTAGCATATAGTCTCTGGCAATAAAGATTAGTTTGGATTAGTGCTACCATAATTACTGATCTCATAAGCATGGACCAATGAACATACTACCAGACAAATAAGACTCACAACAAGTTCAATCACGGAATGTAAATTCACGGTGAACATCTATGATATGTAACCAGTGTGTAATTCAGACCCGCTCTCAGTGGTATGGCTCACCCAAGCTTTGGATAGTCTATGTAGCAATTCTATGCATCATAAAGCACATCTGCTGTCTTTTATCATTTACATAGGGCTGATAATGTTAAGGACCCATTCTGGATCCTATTTGAACTATCAGCGTGTTAGCATTATAGATATCAGAGATTGAAGCGATTCAAGATACTGCCAATCAAAGATATGCTGACATGTTTTTGGGAGGAGCCTTAGCGCCGGAAGCTCCTGGAGGACTTGGACTGCAGCTTGCCAGCTTCTTGTTCTGGGAGGCGTATCAAATTGTATACCAAGGCACCTGCAACAGCACCAATGATTGGTCCCACAATGTACACCCATATTGATTTGTAGTTTGATGAAGCTATAGCAGGTCCCAGTGACCTTGCTGGATTCATGGATGCCCCAGAAATTGGCCTGTACCCATGACACAAAAACTTTAAAAAAAAGTTCAAAACAATATATGTACATCTTTGTAAATTGAACTGGGCAGTTCAATCATTCAGAAACATGACCAAATGGATACATGTATCATCATCACATTGGACCTTAAAATTCATCTTAACAAAGGCAATGTGATTGAAGTAAAGAGGAATAAGTTTACCCAGCCATCATTGCATTCAGAGCAATGGTACCACCCACAGCAATTCCAGCCAACTCTCCAACCTACAAATCATAGCATACTCTTGCCTTCCATTAGTCATGGCCAAGAAATTGAATGGGAAAGAATCTGGCAGAAGAATTAGCTTTCAACACAACCAAACAAATCATAATCAAAAGCATTACCAGAGAGACCGTATCCTCTCGGAGACCAGAAACAAACGCATGAACAAACAAACAAAAGCTAATCAACCTACAAGGGGTGACAAGTCTGGTGGATCTTTGTTCTAGGATAGTGGATTAGATGACAGATTCTCTGATCCTGGTGCACAATTCAGCATGATCGTGTTGCACAACAGAGCATTGCTGAACGTAGGTCTCAGGCCCAAAACAAAGATAGAGCAAAAGTTAGCATAACTATGAGACCTGTTTCCAGATGCATCATGATGGGGCAATTCACATCAAAATGTCCTACAGGAAGGAGGAATTCAAAATCAGTTAGAGTGGATATCATAATAACACAAATTTGAAATTGTGTGCAAGTCTGATAGCTTACAGCACGTGTGTCAGTTGCAACAGCAGATATCACAAACATGAGGATGAATGTGATGATGATCTCCAATATAAGTGATTGTGCATTGCTACCAGCAGGAAGACTAGCACCCTCACTGGCATCATTGTTCAAGATGAGACGTAATACAAAAGCTGATGCAATTGCCCCAGTGATCTGGGCACCCAAGTATGCTGGAACCTGGTTGATTGCACACAAAAAACAGAAATGTTCAAAGTATTTGATAAGCTTGATGGAATAGAACAACCCAATCATCAACTATAGCACTTGAGTTCTTCCATGCAAGAAGTGCTGTGTAAAGAAATGAGAGTTTTTCAGTCTACTGGTGAAGAGTTTGCTGCATTGCATCAAACAGGTGGGACTACTTAGGAATCGGTGAATTTTTTATTAGGTTACCTGCTTCCAGGGGAAGTGTCTGGCGGTTGCAAAGGCAATGGTGACAGCAGGATTCATGTGAGCGCCCGAGATGTGACCCACAGCATAGATCATTATTGTGATCGCCAGACCGAATGCTAGCGCCACTCCAACATGCGTTACCTGTCCACCGCTCTTGGCGTTCACCACAACCGCCCCGCATCCCCCGAACACCAATACAAAAGTGGCGATCAACTCTGCTCCAACCTGGGAGCCGGGACAAACGGCCCATAGTGCTCCTCGTGTCAGTGGACGAATGTGCAAAGCTAGAGATCAAGACCATTTTTTTCCTGATTTGTTTAGAATTTCATTCAATGGAGAAATCAGAAATGGACGGAGAGAGGTTCATCACTGATTTTTTACCTTTTGTAAGAGCGATGCGCGTGGCCTGTAGGCGCCAGGCAACCAAGTGCAACCTGTATCGAGCGGCGACGCATCACTGGCATTGTTGCCGAGTGTAATAGGATCCTCCGATGGAATCTTACTCATACTTACAGCAGTGTGGTTTCCGTCTTCCGGGGAGTAAAGAGGACTCGAGCCCGGGGCTGGGGCGCGTGCTTTGATTTCTGCCATTACGGTAATCTATGCAATCAAACTGCTTCTTCCGGGACTGGAACCTTGCTGCGATCGACGAAGTTCAAGTCGATCGAATCGGATCGGATCGACAACCGAGGCTGCGAAACGAGACTCTGCAGACAAGCGGAGCACAATTCCCTGGACGAAATTCGACGTCGAATTCTTTTTCTTCTTCCTTCTTCAGCCGGAAGCAACGAAGATGGGATCGTTTGGTAGGAAAGACGTCTCGCAATCGCGAGCCGGAGTTTGTGGTAAAGCGCTCAGTCACCAGGACCGCCTCTATTATGAAGCTTTGTTCGATGATATCCCTGCAAGCAACCTGTTCAAACATGTCGAGAGGGATCATATCGCAACATCAAAATCCTGTGCCACAATAAGCCAGTGCGGGGTGCAAAGCACAATCTACAAACCGATTTGGTAAGATCTTCAAAACGCCGGCTAGTCCACAGTCCTCCCCTTCCCCTTTTTTCCCGCTCATTCTCTGCTTCGATTTCCAAAGCTGGTCTCTGACTGAGACAGCTTCTACAGAAGCGCTTACTTTGCTATCAACAACTGCTTCTCTCGTGATCAGATAACTCGAGGACACCGCGGTACTTGTATTGAGAAGTACACCATGATTTTACGGCTACTGCCCGAGCTATTCTGGGACAATGCACAATCTACTGTCCCGAAAGTCCAGCCCAGTACTCCATCCTCGCAAGACGATGAGCGTACCTTGTTCTCTCCAGAGCTAAAGAACTGTGCAAAAAAATAAGGTCGCACATTCTCTCTGGTTGCAACCTTGCGAAGGTGCGTTGCGCAGCCCAACTTCTACTACAACTGATTACTACAAACCGTACACGATACAAAAAAATCAAGTACTAAACGACTGCAACCTACAGAAAAGAAGTAATGACGAATCAAACACAAAACATACCGCCTGCATATCGGAGATCGGGTATGGTGAAAGAAAGAAAGAAAGAAACGAACCTCGTGATCACTTAGCTGATGATGATGACAATGGTGATGTACCGCAGAAAGACAACGACCACAACAACAACAACGAGCAAGCAAGCAATGTAGTTGGAGCTAGTACGCGAATATTGCTCATCCAGTCACTTATACTACTGCAGAAGTCCAAGTAAGAAGCTCCAGGACCTCCCTATGGTACGAGTACTACTACTAACACTTCTTCTTCTTCTTCTTCTGCCACAAAATCTGTATGTTGTCAGCGAGTGCAGACTCCACCTTTTTCTTTGTTGTTGTTCTAATGGAAGTTGTTAAATGAAACAAGAGCGCAGAAAGGAACGGAGAAGGAAGAAGAAAAGCTGGAGAAGCGAAGGACGAGACTGTGTCTGTGTGTGTGTGTGTGTGTGTGGGCGTATGTGTTCTCTCTCTCTCTCTCTCTCTCTCTCTCTCCTGTCTTTGTCTCTGTGAGAACAACAGCAGCAATGAGAACTGCAGAGGAGTGAATGGCGCTGGGGGCTGTTTTGTAACAGCAATATTGGTATTTTGCAACACAAATTTTGGCTATATTTGTAACAGCAATATTGGCTACTGTGCATACGAGGGAAGGGAAAAGAGGAGGGAACAGTTTTTAATAATGAAAAAAGAAAGAAAGACGGCAGAAAAAGAGAGAGAGAGAGAGAGAGAGAGAAAAAAAAAATATTTGTTGCCTGCCCGGAGCTTGTTGCCTGCTGCTGCTGCTGCTGCCGTTTCTGTAGTAACACTTTTTTTAGGGCCTGACCTGACTAACCCACTGACTTTTACTGACAGACACTCTTTACCTACGTACCTAGTATTACCTACCTACCAATTTCCAAATGACACGCATGGTGTTTGGTCTTAAGTCGGGCATTTAATTTACTTCTTCATATCTACTAAGGTAATTAATTGCTACTTATTATTGTAATTAATTTACCACTTCATTGTAACGAGTGGCTCTTCTCTTTTGCATAATGCCTCGGTCAGACTGCCCCTTTTAAAATGACGCCCATAACGCATGATAAATGTTCAACATACTCAATTGGGGAAAATTCCAATTTCAGTTCTTCTATTTTCTTTTTTGGGTATTGAGTTTTTCGTCATTTTTCAAACCAAAAAAATTTGGGAAGATTTTTTTTGGGAAGGATTTGTTTTTTCTAGCTAAAAATTCAACTAATTTTGCTATTTCTTGGAAAAATAAATTCGCCAGAGATTTTATTTAGGATTGGTGAAGCCCAAGTGGATCCTTCACTTATTAGAGGCTTGAAATGTTTTCTATAATGGACTCCACATAACCCTAGAATGTAGGGAAAACCCTTAACTAAATGCATCCCAATGTCACTACCCTGAAGGGAAGAGCCAATCAATTTTAATGGAGGAGTTATTGTACCTATCACCTACTTTTGCTAAGGGCCACTTTAGACAAGGGCCCAAGGACCCAGGGTCCAATGAAACAGAGCAATCCTATTGGATGAGAGCCATAAATTGGACCCCATGGCCCTTAGATGGGGGGTCTAAGACCAAAAAGTGGCAAATCGAGGGTAAAACTACATGGCACCATTTTGGACGAAAATTTGATAGGTTCAAACCCCCAAACAAAAAAAAAAAAAAAAAAAAGCTTAAAAAAAGGAGAACTCATAATTTTAAAAAAAAAAAAGAGAAAAAAGAAACAAAAAAATAGAACACCCACAAAAT
>Ga0116231_10000403_pt1 | contig 72775 bp, 66 predicted proteins | sample S1TSphgellanicum_2_FD_89695 | JGI IMG/M metagenome (GOLD analysis project Ga0116231, IMG submission 89695) | Host-associated microbial communities from peat moss isolated from Minnesota, USA - S1T2_Fd - Sphagnum magellanicum MG | ecosystem: Host-associated > Plants > Peat moss > Unclassified...
CCCGCCGCCGCCGCCGCAACCGATACCGCCGGTGCCAACCCCGCCCGCCCCCGTGGCCGCCGCCCCGCCCGCACCGCCGGTCATCAACGAATCCGCCATGTCCCACTACATCGGGCAGGTTCGCGGCATCGTCCTCAGCAACCTCCAGGTCCCCGAACAGCTCATCCAGGCCGGCCTCGAGGGCGACTGCGTCCTGCAATTCACCCTCGCCCCCGACGGCTCGATCCTGTCAGTGTCGGTGATCACCCCGAGCGGCCTGCGCGCCGTCAACGAAGCCGCGCTCAACGCGCTGCGCAGCTCGCACTTCCCCGCCTTCCTGCCCGGCATGCCGACAGGGCCGCATACGTTCATCCTGCCGGTGCATGAGAGCGGGCAGGATGACCAGTGAGCGTGCCTGATGGGGTAAGTCAGCGCTGCTTTTTGTGAACGAAAAGTAGCGGAAAAACTCTGCGAATTTGGGCCGGGGGCTTCGAGAGCTCCACGCGCCAAACGGAGACCAAAAAATGCTTCGACGCTCGCTTCTCCAGTCGGTCGCACTCTTCGCCGCCGCCCCCGCTTTTGCGGGTAGCGGCACGGTCATCAAACTGCGGCTCCTGGAAACCTCGGACATCCACACCTTCGACGAAGACTATGACTATTTCCGTGACCGGCCGGACGAAACCGTCGGCCTCACCAAAGCCGCCACCCTCATCCGCGCCGCCCGCGCTGGCGCCAGAAACACCCTGCTGTTCGATAACGGCGACATCATCCAGGGCAACCCGCTCGCGGACTACGTGGCCCTGCCCGGCAACTTCCCAAAAGACGGCGTGCACCCCACGATCCGCGCCATGAACACGCTGGGCTACGACGCCGCCACCGTCGGCAATCACGAATTCAACTACGGCCTGCCCTTCTGCAACGCCGCGATCAAGGGCGCGAACTTCCCCTTCTGCGTCGCCAACGTCCTGAACATGGACGGCACCAACTGGCTGCCCCCCACCCTGATCCTCGAACGCAGCGTCGTCGCCGAGGACGGCTCCCCGCAAAAACTGCGCATCGGCGTCATCGGCTTCGTCACGCCCCAGATCATCGACTGGGACAAGGCCCACCTCGCCGGCCGCATCACCACCATCGACATCGTGGACGCCGCCCGGAAACATGTCCCCCCGCTCCGCCCGCATGTCGACCTGCTGATCGCCCTCAGCCATTCCGGCATCTCGACGGCGCCCCGCCGCGGCGGCGAGGAAGACGCCTCCTACTACCTCTCGAAGGTCGAGGGCATCGACGTCATTTTCACCGGCCACTCCCACCGCGTGTTCCCCGGCCCGGACTATGCCGGCCTCGATGACGTGGATGCGACCCGCGGCACCCTGGGCGGCATCCCCGCCACCATGCCAGGCTTCTGGGGCAGCGAGCTTGGCATCATCGACCTGACGCTCACCCGGCAGAACGGCGCCTGGAAAATCGCTGATTTCACCGCCGCCACGCAGCCCATCGCGGAACGGGAGGGCCACACGGTCACCTCGCTCGCCGCCAATGACAAAGCGGTCGACGCTGCCATCGCCCCCGAGCACGACAAAACCCTGGTCTGGATCCGCCAGCCGATCGGCCGGCTCTCCCGCCCGGTGAACAGCTATTTCGCCCTCATCGGCACCGACGCCTCGCTCGCCTTGGTCAACGCGGCACAGACCTGGTACGCCACCCCGCTGCTGCCGCCGGCCGCCAGAACCCTGCCGATCCTCTCTGCCGCCGCACCCTTCAAGGAGGGCTACCAGTCGCCCGACAACTATATCGACCTCGCGGCCGGCACAATCGCGATCAAAAACGTCGCGGACCTCTATATGTACCCCAACACCGTCGTCGCCGTGCAGGTCTCCGGCGACGAATTGCGGGACTGGCTGGAAAAATCGGCGGAAGTTTTCAACACGATCGACCCGAACAACCCCGCGCCGCAAAAACTGCTCAACCCGCACGTCCCGTCCTACGTGTTCGACGTGATCGCCGGCGTCACCTACAACATCGACATCACCCAGCCGGCCCGCTTCGGCGCGCACGGCAAAAAACGCGAGGACGCGCACCGCATCGTCAACCTGCGCTACAACGGCGTACCCGTCACACCCGACCAGCCGTTCATCGTCATCACGAACAACTACCGCGCCGACTCGGGCGGCGTCATCCACAACCCGGACGCCGTGGTCCTGCGCGCCCCCGACCAGACGCGCGACATCATCGTGCGCTATATCCTCGATAAAAAAACCATCGACATCGCCACCCCGGCGATCTGGTCGTTCGCGCCGATCGGCGCGCCGGTGACGGTGACATTCGAAAGTTCACCGGCTGCGGCCATGTATTTGCTGAAGCAACGAAATATCACGAGCCTCGGCGATGCGGGGGATGGATATACGAGTTATGGCCTAACTCTAAGTTGATAAATCACTGCTTTTTATGAGCCTCGCGCGAGCAGCGGTAGCAAAGCACTACGCTTCCTTTCGCCCTCGGCGATCTGACGACATTGCGCCTCGTTACCAGGCCAAAATTTTTTTGCTTCTTTTCTAAAATGCAGCGCTTCCCTACCGTCTCTCTTCCCTCAAATACGGCCGAGCCAAGTCAGCCGGCTGCGCATCCGCCCCCCCTCGAAACAACCCAGCCACCAGCAGATACCCGAGCGTCGCCAGATACGGCGACATCTCGATCAGATATACCGGCACATTCAACCCCGAGGACAGCAGTTGCGGCACCAGCGCCTCGACCGCGCCGAACAGCAACGCTGCCGCGATGGCGCGCAGCGCGTTCCAGCGCGAGAGCGTGACCATGGCGACCGCGATCCAGCCGCGCCCCGCGACCATGTCGTCGACCCACAGATGGCTGCCGACCAGGCTGAGATGCGCGCCGGCAAGGCCGCACAGGGCGCCGCCCGCCATCACGGCGCCGATGCGCATCCAGAACACGCTCACCCCCGCCGCGTCCGCCGCCGGCGCGTCCTCGCCGACCGCGCGCAGGCGCAGCCCGAGATCCGTGCGCTCGATGACGAACCACACCAGGGCGGCCGCCACGAAGGACGCGTAGGTGAGGGGGTCCTGGTCCAGCACGCCGGCGAGCACGTGGGGCAGCCAGCCGAACCAGCCCGCCGGCAGGGCGGAGAGCCCGCCGATCGGCTGGTTCTGAAACCCGTCGCCGAGAAACCCCGACACGCCGATCCCCATCGCGAAGGTGACGAGGCCCGAGAGCACCTGGTCCACCCGCAGGACGACGGCCATGAACGCGAACATCACGGTCAGCGCGAGGCCGGCACCCACCGCACCCAGCAACGCGAGCGGCACATCCCCGCCCGAGAGCGAGATCATCACCGCGACCACGGCGGCAACCGCCATGATCCCCTCGACCCCGAGATTCATCACGCCCGCGCGCTCGTTGATGATCAGCCCGACGGTTGCAAACAGGAACGGGGCCGCAAAGCTCGGGATGGTCGCGACCCAGGCGGTCAGCAGCGCGCTCACCGGCCCCACGCCACGCGGTAGCGGATGAGGAACTCGAAGCACGAGACGCAGAACAGCAGCACCGCCTCGATCGCGAGCACCGTCGCCCCCGGCAGCTGGTAGAACGCCTTCAGGGAATCCCCCGCCGTATAAAGTGCCGCGATCGCGACACTCGCGACCACGACGCCGAGCGGGTTGGCGCGCGCGAGATACGCAACCACGATGGAGGGAAAGATGAAGTCATTGCCGACGAATTGCGTGAGCTTGTATTCCTGCCCGGCGACGATGCCGAACCCCGCGATGCCCGAGAGCGCGCCCGCCAGGGTCGCCATCAGCAGGATGACCCGCCCGACCGGGACGCCGACCGCGCGCGCCGCGACCGGGTTGGCCGCCACCGCCTTCGCCATCACGCCGACGCGGCTGAACGTGCAGAGCCACCAGCAGAACAGCGCGGCGGCGATCGACAGGATGATCCCGGCATGCACATGGCCAAAGCCGAGCAGCGCCAGCCGGTCGGCGCGCGGAAAGGTCTGCGAGACCGGGTAGGAATCCGTCGGGTTGCGCCAGATGCCGTAGAGCAGTTGCTGGGCGAGCATCGAGGCGACGTAGTTCATCAGCAGCGTGGTGATCACCTCGTTCGCCCGCAGATAGATCTTTGCTGCCGCACACACGCCGCACCACAGCCCGCCGCCCAGCATGGACGCGACAAACATCGTCTCCAGGCGCAGCGAGGCAGGACCGATATGATAGAGCACGACCGCGGTCGCGGCGAGCGCGCCGGCCCAGAGCTGCCCCTCGACGCCGATGTTCCAGAATTTGACCCGCAGACACACGGCGACCGAGAGCCCGACCATGATCAGCGCGATCGAGCGTGTCAGCGTCTGGTCCAGCCCCGCCGGGTCGCCCAGCGTGTAGCCGATGAACTGGCTGGCGAGATCGGCAAAGCCCATGCCCTGCGTGAGCAGGAACGCGGTGGAGACCGCGAGCCCGGTCAAAATTCCCAAAGCAAGGGTCAGCGCCAGCAGCCGGTTCGAGATCTCCAGCCGCGGCGACACGCGCAGCATGGGCATTACGCCATCTCCAGCATCAGCCGGCCGATCCGGCCCCGGTCGACCTGCGCGATCGGCTCGGCTTCGCTCAGCCGCCCATGGCTCATCACCGCGACCCGGTCCGAGAGCTCCATGATCTCGTCGAGGTCCTCGGAGATCAGCAGCACCGCGACCCCGGCCTCCGCCGCTGCCCGCAGCCGCGCCTGCACGGCCTGCACCGCCCGGATATCGAGCCCGCGTGTCGGCGAATGCGCTGCGATGATCGAGAACGAGCCGACGAACTCCCGGGCCAGCATCAGTTTTTGCGCGTTGCCGCCGGAGAGCAGCCGCACCGGCGTGCCGGGCTGCGCGCCCGCGACCTCGAAGCCGCCGATGGCAGCATTGGCGAGCCCGTCCATCCAGCCCCGCCGGACCAGCCAGCGGCGCTCGGGGCGCGGCCCCAGCAGGCGGGGCAGGGCGACGTTCACGTTCAGCGGCAGCGCGCCGAACAGCCCCATGCCCATGCGGTCGGCGGGAATGAACCGCAGCCCCGCCGCCCGCCTGGCCGCCGGCCCCTCGGGGGCTGCCGCATCGCCGAACATCACGGCGCCCGCACTCACCCGGCGCAGACCGACGAGCACTTCCAAAAACTCCGCCTGCCCGTTGCCGCCCACGCCGGCGATGCCGAGGATCTCCCCGCCGCGCACATCCAGGCTGACATCGTGCAACGGCACGCCATGCTCGGAGGCCGCGGCACTCACATTGACCAGCCGCAGCGCCTCGCGCGCCGGCCGCGCCGCATGGCGGGGCAGGGGGGCCACCGGCTCCGCACCCACCATCGCGCGCGCGAGCGATTCTGCCGTCATCCCCTCGGACGCCGCGCCGTCGATCACGGTCCGCCCGCCCCGCATCACCGTCACCCGGTCCGAATACCCGAGCACGTCGCGCAGCTTATGCGTGATCAGCACCACCGCCCGCCCGCTTTGCGCCAACTGTCGCGCAAGCCCGAGCGCCGCCTGCGCCTCCGCCTCCGTCAGCACCGCGGTCGGCTCGTCCATCACCAATATCCTGGCACCCGCCAGCAGCACCTTCATGATCTCGAGCTTCTGGCGGTCCGACACGGCGAGCTCGTCCACACGTCCGCGCGGGTTCAGCCGGAACCCGAGCTGCGCGCCCATGGCCTCCATCGCCGCCAGGGCCGCCGCCCGGTTCTTCCACCCGGCGCGCTTGGCACAGGCGAGCTGCAGGTTCTCAAGCACGCTCAACGGCCCGACCAGCTTGAAATGCTGGTGGATCATCCCGATCCCCGCATCCGCTGCAGCCGCCGGGTTCTCGTAGCGCACCGGCCGCCCGTCGACCTCCACGCCGCCCGCATCAGCCGCATAAAACCCGGCCAGCACGTTCATCAGCGTGGATTTGCCGGCCCCGTTCTCGCCCAGCAGCGCGTGCACCTCGCCCCATGAAAGCGAGAAATCCGCGCCCAGCAAAGCCGGGCGCGTGCCGAACGATTTCTCGACCCCGGCGAGCCGGACCGCCAGCGCCATGGCGCGCCGACTACTTCATCGAACCTTTCACGTTCGCGACCAGGTAGTTCATGTTCCACAGCGCGTCATCGGAAATGGTCGAGCCCGCCGGCACCTGCACCTTGCCGTCCTGCGACATGATCGGCCCGGTGAACGGCGAGAACGTGCCCGCGATCTCCTTCGCCCGCACCGCCTCGATCTTCGCGATGTCGTCGGCCGGGATGTGCTCGAACTTGGTCGTGTCGACCACGCCGGTATCGATGCCGTAAAGCGGCGTGCCGCCGCTCTTCCACGTCCCCCCCGCCATCTCGCCCACCATCGGCACCAGCTTCTTGCCCCAATGGAAGACGACCGAGGTCAGGATCCCGTTCGGCGCGCTCTTTGCCATGTCCACCTGGTAGCCGACCGCGTATTTCCCGGCCTTCTCCGCCACCACGAGGGCCGCCGCCGTATCCATGTCGGTCGCGATCACATCCGCACCCTGCGCGATCATCGCGGAGGAAATTTGCGCCTCCTTCACCGGATCGCTCCAGGAGTTCAGATACGCGACCTTCACGACCGTGCCCGGATTCGCCGCCTCGGCGCCGAGGGCGAACGAATTCACGTCCCACAGCACGTTGGGGATGGGGAAACCCTCCAGCATCCCCAGCACCTTGGTCTTCGTCGCATAGCCCGCCGCCATCCCGGCGAGGTACCAGCCCTCATAGGTCTTGGCATAGAAACTCTCGAGATTCGGCGCCGACGAAATCCCCGCGATGTTGACGAATGCGAGGTCGGGATGCGCTTTCGCCTCGGCCGCGAACGCGTCCGAATAGCCGTAGGAGCCGGCGATGATGATGTTGTCGCCATGGTTGACGAACAGGTCGATCTCCTGCTCGACCTTGGCGGTCACCTCCGGCACGTCATCCACATACGGCACACGCTGGTGATAAGCGCTGATCAACGCGGCCCGCGCCTGGCTCTGCGAGAGCGCCCAGCCGCCATCGCTCGGCGTGCCGAAAAAGATGAACGCGATTTTCGGCTTGCCCGGCAGCTTCACCTGGGCCTGCGCGCCCGATGCTGCGAGCAGGCCCAGAACCGCGGCCGCACCGGCGATGTTTGTAATCTTCATTGGTCTTCCTTGGCTGTTGATGAAGTGTCTGGCGTCGTCTGCCGGTAGCCGTAGGTCGCATCGAACCGGCTGCGCACATAATCGCCGGCGATCACCGGCTCGTACTTCTTCGGCCGCTCGGCCGTCACGCAGCCGGGCAGCGCATCGATCACCGTGTCGTAATTCGTGCCGAGAAAAAACGGGATCGAGTAGCGCGCCCGCCCCGTCGAGTTGATCGCGCGGTGCACCGTGGAGGCGAACAGATCATTGCTCCACCGCGCCATCTGGTCGGCGATGTTGACGACGAACGTGCCCGGGATCGGCGGCGCCATGATCCATGCGCCATCCGCGTTCAACACCTGCAGCGCCGGCACCTCGTGCTGCGCGAGGATCGTGAAACACTCATAGTCGGAATGCGCGCCGATGCCGATCTGGTCGGCATCGATCACGCCGTCCTGGCTCGGATAATGCAGCACGCGCTGCACCTGCGTCGGGTTGGTGATGTAGGGCGCGAAATAATCCTCGGGCAGCTCGAGGGCGAGCGCGAACGCGCCGAACAGCCGCCGCCCGAGCCGCAGCATCTCGCGGTTATAGGCGAGCATGGCGTCGCGGAACGCGGGGGCGCCGGGCGGCCATAAATTCTCTCCCAGCATGAACGTGCCGCCGTGGCGTGCCGGATCATCGGCCGCCAACTCCGCCGCCATGTCATACGCCTCGTGCAGATCGCCCTTGGCGGCGGGGTTCACGTTCTCCTCCAGCATCGGCGTGTAGCCGCTGCCATTGGCCGAAAGCCGCACATGGCAGGCGAGCTTTTCCTCCAGCGGCCGCTCGAAAAATGCCTCCGCCTCGGCAAACAGCGCGGCAATGGTCGCGGCCGGCACGCCATGGTTGGCGATGTAGAAAAACCCGACCTCGATCGCCGCCTGCCGCAGCCGCGCCGCGACCGCGCGCTTGGCCGCGGGATCATCGCCCAGCATGGGACCAAAATCGATGACCGGAATGTCCTGGAACGCCGACGCCCGGGCCGCAAGCCCGGCGGAGACGGCGCGGGGGCCGTTACCGGTGTCGATTGTTTTTGTCATGACAAAAAATTAAGCAAGAACAGTGCCAGACGAGGTTCAGTTAAGGACTACTTTTTGTGAACAAAAAGTAGCAAAAAACCTTTGATCGTTGGGCCGCGGGCGTTGAAGCCGGTGACGCCTGCGGCCGACAGGGGCGAAGTTTTTTGGTTTTTTTTCAAAAAAGAACCACCACCTCCGCTCACTTTTTACGCTCCCACCGCCCTCGCGGCGAAAAAAGTGGCACCCAGCAGCACCCCGTCCAGCCCCAGCGCGTAGCCCAGCCCCAGCCGGTTCGCGACCAGCCCGATCACCACCGGCCCCACCAGAAACCCCGCATAGCCCAGCCCCACCACCGCCGGCACCGAGTGGTTGGCCGCCATCCCCTTCACCCGCGCCGCCGCGCTGAACACCAGCGGCGCGATATTGCCCGTCCCCAGGCCGACCAGGCCAAACCCGACCACTCCCGCGATCGCGGAGGGCACAAGCACCACAAGCGCGAAACCGCACACCGCGATGACACAGCCAAGCCGCATGACCAGCACCTGGCCGAGCCGCATCGCCACCCTGTCACCGCCAAGGCGCGAGGCGGTCATCGCGACCGCGAAGGCCGCATAGCCGGCAGCGGCGGTCGCAAGCGGCATACCGCGCGAGAAACGCAGGAAAATCGTGCTCCAATCCGTCGCCGCACCCTCGGTCAGAAAGCACGCGAAACAGCACAGCCCCAGCACGATCGTGGCGCGGTTCGGCAACGCCAGGCGCGGCCCGTCTGCCGGCGCGTCAGCATGGCGCGGCAGCAATTTGGGCGCCTGCGCGATGATGAGCAGGATCGCCACGCCGCTCACCAGCGCGCAGCCGGCATGCGACACGCCAACCCGGAGCAAGGCGATGCTCGCGGCCGCCACGCCCAGAGTGCCGAGGCTGTAGCAGGCGTGAAACCCCGACATCAGCAGCCGCCCGCTCCGCCGCTCGACCACCGCACCCTGCGCGTTCATCGCGATATCGAGCGCGCCGAACAGCGCGCCATAGATAAACAGCAACGTCGTGAAGCCGGCCGGCGTCGGGACCACCGTGAGCAACGGCAGCAGCACGCCGAAGGCGATGCCGACCGCCACCAGAACCGTCCGGCTGCCGAAACGGCCGACCGCCATGCCGGCCAGCGGCATTACCAGCACCCCGCCGGAACCGCCGGCAAGCAGCATCAGCCCCAGGGTCGCGTCATCCAGGTGAAAGCGTATTTTCGTGTACGGAACGGTCACCGCCCAGACCGAAATGCCGATCCCCGCCATGCCGAACACGAGGCGCATCGTCGCAATCGTCTGACCCAGTCGCGGCATGCCCGGCATGGCGCCGTGGCTAGTCCGGGCCAGAGCCATGGTCAATAAGGCGCGCCACAACAAAAACGGCGCCCGAAGGCGCCGTTGCTGCAGCCAAGACGAGAGGTTTTTTAGATACGGCGGCGGCCGAGTACCGCGTGGTAGATCACCAGCACCACGACCGAGCCGATCACGGCAACGAACAGGCTATACAGGTTGAAACCGGTAACCGGAACCGCACCCAGCGCATTGAAAATCGCGCCGCCGACCACGGCGCCGACAATGCCGAGCACCATATCGAGCACCGGCCCCTTGCCGCCGTTATCAACGATATTGCTGCCGATCCAACCCGCGATCAGCCCAAGAATAATCCAACCAAGAATCGACATCTGTCACTCCAAACTTTGCCCAGGACCGTAGATGTGAAGGGACGGGTGACGGAACAAGTTGCCGACAATGTGTTAATTAAATCGCAACAAGGAAAAGCGAAGAAAGAACTACTTTTTGTGAACAAAAAGTAGCAAAAAAACTTTGATTTGCTGGGTCATGGGATCTGGCTTGGTCCCCGACACAGTTTCAGGAAAGAAATTTTTTGCTTTTTTTTCAAAAAAGAAGCGCTTCCTTGCCTACACCGCCGCTTTGAGCCTTTTTGCTTCAATCCCCTGCCAGATCACCAGCACCGGCACGGCAATGACAAAATCGCGCGCCCGCCGCAGCAGCGACAACGACAGCGCGATATCAGGTGGGATCCCGAAGATGCCGCCGAGCAGGGTATACGCGGCCTCCTGGATGCCGACCCGGCCCGGCACGAAAAAGGCAAGCGCCATGATCGCGTGCAGCATCGCCTCAATGCAGATCGCGTCGACGAACGACAGCGGCACGCCGAGCGCATGGAACCCGATATAGGACGCGGTCGCCGTGCCGAACCAGCAGACAAGGTGCAGGAAGGCGGCCCAGAACAGCCGGCCCCGCTCGCCGTACATGATGTTGAGCGAGGCCTGCAGCCGGTCGATCTTTTCCGCCGCCCCCTCTCCGGTCATCCCCGCCATCCGCGCCGCGATCCCCCGGAACACTTTCGCACCCGAGCCGCGCTGCACCAGCACGAGGCCGACGCCCATGACGACCGCGACCGAGAGGCCGACGGCGACGGGCACCAGCAGGTTGCTCGACGGCGCCTTGCGGGCGAGGATCGAGAGGCCGATGCCGATGAAGACGAGCTGCGCCAGAAATTCCGTGGTGAGGTCGCCGAGCGTGGAGGCCGCCGCATCGGGGATGGCGACGCCGCCCAGCGTAATCACCCGGGCGCCCAGCACATAGCCGCCGACCTGGCTGAACGGCAAAAACTCACCCGTCGCGTCGCGCACCATCCGGCCCCAGGTGCACAGCCAGTAGCTGCCCTTCATGTGGCTGCGCAGCAGCATCCGCCAGCACAGGCCAAGCCCGAGCGTGATGCCGAGCTGCGCCAGTATGTACTCGGCAAAGCCCAGCGCCTTCACGTTGGTCAGGGCCCGCAGCACGTCGCCCACGCCGAAATAGATGACAAGCCCGGTGACGACGGCGACGCCGACAAGGGCGAACACCGCGGGCAGAAGTCTGATCCGTTGCTTCAATGGTGCGACAGGCTCACGATTGCGCCAGCGGCGTCGGCGCCGCGCGTTTTTTCGGCTTGATGAACAGCCGGGCGAGGCGCGCGAGGCGCGGCATGGTCGTCGGGCGCACCAGGCGCTCATCATAGCCCGCCATGCGGCGCTTATCCTCTTCAAGGCAGATATCGATCAGGACCGCCGGGTCCATCTCATCGGCCAGCGCCTTCGAGCCGTTCATAGTGAAATTCGCATCCCCGCCTTCGAGTCCATCCACGTCGCGCGCGATCCCGATACGCTCCCAGATCAGAAAAGCCCATACCGCGGCGATTTTCAGGGCGAAATAGGGCCGGCGCCAGAGCGGCATGGTCGCCTTGTACCAGGCGATCCAGTTCATGAAGAACAGGATGTGCCGCCCTTCCTCCTGCACCACGGGCTCGAACGTCTCGACCAGCTCGGGCGGAAAGAATCCGGAGCGCTTGGCCATCTCGAACAGGCCGTAGGCGAAAAAACTATCCATGCATTCGGAATAGCCGGTGACCATGAACCCCCATTCCGGATCCTTCGGCAGCGCGTAGCTCTCCTCGGGCTTCATCGGGATGTCGTAGGCCGCGACCAGCCGGGACAGCACGTCGCGGTGCCGCGCCTCCTCGCCCGCCATGTGCAGCAGCGCCTCGCGCAGAGCAGGGTGCTTCACCGTGGCGGCGAACGCCTCGATGCGCATGGCAGCCTTGATCTCGGTCTGCACCGCGATGTCCCAGATCGGCAGCGAGGTGATGCGCGCCAGCGTTTCGGGGTCGAGCTTCGGCCAGTTCAGGACCGCGGGCTTGTAGGGATTATAGGTTGCCTTCAGCAGCTGCGTGAGCATCTCGAAATGCGCGTCCGCCCCCGGTTTGATCCGCCCGGCTTGCGGGAAATGCCAGTGCCGCGCGTTGAAATCGGCGGTAGCGATGACAGCGTCGTCCATGATCCGTCTCATCCGTCCTCAAGGTTGCGCCTGCGGCTGCGATGGGTTCTACAGCAGCATGCCGGGCGCTTGTATATGGCGCAGGGCATTGACTTGTTAACCAAGGGGTGAGGTTTGGCGGCAAGCGGTAAAATTCTGGTCACCGGCGCGACCGGCTTCGTCGGCGCCGCCGTGGCCGGCAAGCTCGCCGCCGCCGGGTACGAGCTGCGCCTCACCGCCCGCGCCGGCAGCAACCGCCGCAACCTCACCGGCCTTGATGGCGAGATCGTGACGCTCGATCTGGCCGACCCGGCAACCTTCCCCGCCGCCCTCGCCGGCTGCCGGTATCTCTTCCATGTCGCCGCCGACTACCGGCTCTGGGTCCCCGATGTTGCCGCCATGCGCCTCGTGAACATCGACGGCACGATCGCACTCCTGCGGGCCGCCGCGGCCGCCGGCATCGAGCGCTCGGTCTATACGAGCTCGGTGGCCGCACTCGGCCTGACCGATGACGGCAGCCCGGCGGATGAGGCGACGCCGATCAAGCCGGCCCATCATCACGGCGCGTACAAGCAGTCCAAATACGAGGCCGAGCAGGCCGTCCGCGCGCTCGCCGCCGCCGGGCAGGACATCGTGATCGTGAACCCCGCCACCCCGATCGGCCCCGGCGACGTGAAACCGACCCCGACCGGGCAGATGGTGCTGGACGCTGCCCAGGGGCGGATGCCGGCCTATGTCGATACCGGGCTGAACGCCGTGCATGTCGACGATGTCGCCGCCGGCCACCTGCTCGCGCTCGCGCACGGCGCTGCCGGACACTCTTATATACTGGGTTCGGAAAACCTGATGCTGCAGGACCTGCTCGCTTTGATCGCCCGGCAGATGGGCGCGAGACCGCCGCGGTTGAAACTGCCGATCGCGCCGCTGATGCCGCTCGCCTGGGTGATGGAGCGCATCGCCGAGCGCACCGGCAAAACCCCGCTGATGACCCCGGACATTCTGAGCATGGCGCGCAAACGGATGTTCTTCTCCTCCGCCAAAGCCGAGCGGGAGCTCGGCTACCGGCCGCGCCCGGCGGCAAGCGCCATCGCCGATGCAATCGCCTGGTTCCGCGCCGAGGGCCGCCTCGCATGACGTTTCTGGCAACCCTGGCGCTGCTGATCTGGCTCTATCTGTTTTTCGCGCATGGCCGTTTCTGGGCCTCGGCCCCCGAACTGCCGCCCGCAACGCCGCTTGAGACCCCGGATGTCGACATCATTGTGCCCGCGCGCGATGAGGCCGCCACCATCGGGCCGGTGATCGCCTCGCTGCTGGCGCAGGATTATGCGGGCGCCTTCCGGGTCATCCTGGTCGACGACAATTCGACGGACGGCACCGGCGCGCTGGCCGGCGTGCACCCCCGCCTCACGGTCATCACCGGCGCGCCCAAACCGCCCGGCTGGTCCGGCAAATTATTTGCCCTCTCCCAGGGGGTCGCGGCCAGCACCGCCCCGGTGCTGCTGTTCACCGACGCCGACATCACGCATGATCCGCGACATCTCGCCGCCCTGATGGCGCGGCTGCAAAAACCCCGCGTCGACATGGTCTCCGAGATGGTGCGCCTCAACTGCACATCCTGGGCGGAGCGTTTCCTGATCCCGGCTTTCGTGTATTTCTTCCAGATGCTCTATCCCTTCGCGCGGGTGAACGACCCGCTTGCCGCCACCGCCGCCGCGGCCGGCGGCACGGTTCTCATCCGGCGGGACGCGCTGGAGCGCATCGGCGGCCTGGCGGCGATCAAGGCCGCACTGATCGACGACGTCTCGCTCGCGCAAAAACTGAAAATCTTCGGCCCGATTTTCCTTGGCCATTCCGGCCTCGCGGCCTCGATCCGCCCCTACCCCGAACCCCGCGACATTTTCGCCATGGTGGCGCGCACCGCCTTCACGCAGCTGCGCTATTCCGGCGCGCTGCTCGGCCTCACCATCATCGGCCTGGCGCTGGTCTGGCTCGCCGCCCCGCTCGCGCTCATCTTCGGGCACGGGTTCGCCTTCGCGGCCGGCCTCATCGCCTCCGTCCTCGCTGTGCTCAGCTACCTGCCGACCCTGGAGCGCTACCGCCAGCCCAAGGTGTTCGCGCTCGCTCTGCCCTTTATCGCGCTGTTCTACATGGCCGCCACCATCAGCTCGGCGGCCAACCACTGGCGCGGCACGGGGGCGAGCTGGAAGCGGCGCGACTACGGCGAGGCCGCCCCATGAGTGCGAACGACAACCAGATGGCGGCCGTCGCTCCGCCTGCCGCCGCCGCCGATGTCGAGGCGTGGTCCGGCAAGGACAAGGGTGATGAGAATTTCCCCGTCGGCTCCTTTCTCATCGCCCGCCACCTGCGCCGGCACGTCCACGCCTTCTACGCCTTCGCCCGCAACGCCGACGACATCGCCGATTCCGCCGCGCTGCCGCCCGCCGAGAAAATCGCCCGGCTCGACGTGATGGAGGCCGTGCTCCTGGGGGACGCGCAAACCGGCGCGCCGAGTGCCGCCCGCCTGCGCGCCTCCCTGGCCGAGACCGGCGTCACGCCGGTGCACGCCCAGGAACTGCTGATCGCCTTCCGCCAGGACGCGATAAAGACCCGCTACGAAACCTTCGCCGAGCTGATGCACTACTGCCGCCACTCCGCCGCCCCCGTCGGCCGGCACGTGCTGGACCTGCACGGCGAGGCCAGAACCACCTGGCCGGCCTCGGACGCCCTCTGCGCCGCCCTGCAGATCCTCAACCACCTGCAGGACTGCGCGGGCGACCTGCGCACGCTCGACCGCTGCTACATCCCGCAGAACTGGCTGCGCGACGCCGGCATCGTTACCGACGATATCGCCCGCCCTGAAACCGTCCCCGCCCTGCGCGCGGTGTTCGACCAGATCCTCGCCGAAACGGCGACCCTCAACATCGCCGCCTCGGCCCTGCCCGGCCGCGTCAAATCCCGCCGCCTGCGGGTCGAAACCGCGATCATCGCCCGCCTCGCCCGCCAGCTCACCGCCAAGCTGTTCGGCGGCGACCCGCTCGCCACCCGCGTCAAACTCGAAAAACGCGATTTTCTATGGGCAACCCTCTCCAGCCTCGGCCGCCTCGCATGACGCCTGCCGACACGGCCGAGATCACGGAGCTCGTCAAACGGTCCGGCACCTCGTTTTACTACGGCATGAAAATCCTGCCCGCCGCACGCCGGGACGCCATGTACGCGGTCTACGCCTTCTGCCGCCTGGTCGATGACATCGCCGATGACGACGCCGTGCCGATGACGGCCAAAAGCGCCGCACTCGCCGACTGGCGCGCCCGCATCGCCGCTGTCTTCGCCGGCAAGGGCGATGATGCGGTGACGCGCGCCCTGGTGCTCGCCGTGCCCACCTACCGCCTGCGCCAGGACGATTTCATTGCGATCATCGACGGCATGGAGATGGACGGCGAGGCCATCGTCGCCCCTACGCTCGCGACACTGGACCTCTATTGCGACCGCGTCGCCGCTGCGGTCGGCCGCCTCTCTGTGCGGATTTTCGGTGACGGAAGCAACCAGGCGCAGGACGTCGCCTACGCCCTCGGCCGCGCCCTGCAGCTCACCAACATCCTGCGCGACGTGCCGGAAGACGCAGCGCGCGGCCGGCTCTATCTGCCCTTCGAGTATCTGTCCGAAGCCGGCGTGCCAACCGCGTTGCCCGCCGCCCTCGCGCACCCCGCACTGCCAAAGGTCTGCGCCCGGTTGGCGGCGCTGGCCGAGCGAAACTTTCGCGAGGCGGACTCGGCCATGGCGATGTGCGACGCCCGGGCCATGCGCCCGGCCCGGCTGATGGCGGCGAGCTACCGCCCCCTGCTGCGGATCCTTCGCAACCGCGGTTTCAACTACGCCCGCCCGCGCGTCAGCCTGCCGAAATGGCGCAAACTCGCACTGGCGGGCCGCCTGCTGTTCTCATGAGCGCCCCCATGAGCGTGCATGTCGTCGGCGCCGGCCTCGCCGGCCTCGCGGCCGCCTGCCAGCTCACCGAGCTCGGCCGCCACGTCGTGCTCTTCGAATCCGCCAAGGCCGCCGGCGGCCGCGCGCGCTCCTATTTCGACAAGGCGCTCGATTGCCGCATCGATAACGGCAACCACCTGGTCCTCTCCGGCAACACCGCGACCATGCTGTACCTGCGCCGCATCGGCGCCATCCATACCCTCACCGGGCCCGCGGCCCCGGTCTTCCCGTTCATCGACCTCGCCTCCGGCCAGCATTGGGCGCTGCGCTTGAACGAGGGCCGCATCCCGTGGTGGGTGTTCGCCAAACGCCGCCGGGTGCCGGGCACCAACCCGCTGCACTACCGCAGCCTGCTGAAACTGCGTGGCGCCCGGCCGCATGACCGCGTGCAGACGCTGATCGGCGGCGATAACCCGCTCTACCGCAACCTGCTCGAACCGCTCGCGATCTCGGCCCTCAACACCATGCCCGACATCGCCGCCGCCAGCCCCCTGCGCGCCGTCGTCGCGGAAACGATCGAGCGCGGCGGCGCCCACGCCATCCCGCGTTTCGCGAAAACCGGCCTGTCCGAGAGTTTTATCGACCCCGCCCTCGAATGGCTGCACGCCCACGGCGCGGATATCAGGATCGGCCAGCGCGTCGCCGCCATCAACCCCGCCCAGCCGACCGTCCTCGCCACGCCGCCCTGGGTTGCCGGCAACCTGGTGCCGGACCTCGTTGTGCCCAACGAGTTCGAATCCATCTGCAACCTGCATTTCAGGCATGATCTCGAGCCCGGCGAAGCCGGCTTCTGGGGTTTCACCGGCGGCCTCACCGAGTGGGCGTTCGCCAAGCCGGGCATGCTCTCGGTCACGATCTCGGCCGCGAACCGCTACGCCGAGATCGACGGTGACACCATGGCAAACCGCGTCTGGGGCGAACTCGCCCGCAGTTTCAACCTGCCCGCGGATGTGCCGGCATACCGCGTGGTCTGGGAGAAACGCGCGACCTTCCTGACCACGCCCGCCCAGCTCGCCCGCCGCCCGGCGACGCGGACCGCCAACCCGAACCTCGCACTGGCGGGCGACTGGACCGATACGGGTCTGCCGGCGACGATCGAGGGGGCGATACGCTCGGGTAATGCGGCGGCGATGGCGATCGCCGAGGTCGTTAAGTGAAAGAAAGAACGACTTTTTGTGAACAAAAAGTAGCAAAAAAACTTTATGACACCCGGTTCTGGGCTTTGGCGGCGGCAGCGCCCATGGCCCGAGGGACAAAAAAGTTTCAAAAAAGAGGCGCTTGCTCATGCCCTCTGGCATTTTCAAAATAAAGTCGCTTATAACCCCCCGATGAACGCCATTCTGGACCTCGCGATCGACCGCGCCAAAACGTCGCTCAGCAGCGAACAGCGCGACGACGGGCATTACGTCTACGAACTCGAGGCGGACGCCACCATCCCCGCCGAGTATGTTCTGCTCGAGCACTACCTCGACCGCATCGATCCAGCGCTCCAACAAAAAATCGGCGTCTACCTGCGCCGCATCCAGGGCGACCACGCCACCAACCCGGGCGGCTGGCCGCTGTTCCACGGCGGGAAGTTCGATATTTCGGCCTCGGTCAAAGCCTATTTTGCCCTGAAAGCCATCGGCGACGACCCGGACGCCCCGCACATGGCCCGCGCGCGCGACCTCATCCTCGCGCATGGCGGCGCCGAGCGCACCAACGTGTTCACCCGCATCCAGCTCGCTCTGTTCGGCGCCGTGCCATGGTCCGCCTGCCCGGTAATGCCAATCGAGCTCACGCTCATGCCGCCCTGGTTCCCGATCACGCTGCGCAAGGTGTCCTACTGGTCCCGCACGGTGCTGACCCCGCTGCTGGTGCTGATGGCCGAGAAGCCGCGCGCCCGCAATCCGCGCAACATCGGCATCCCGGAGCTCTTCTGCGAACCGCCGGAGACGATCAAGGACTACATCCGCGGCCCGTTCAAATCCCCCTGGGGCCATGTGTTTAAATACCTGGACGTGGCGCTACGCCCGCTGGAACCGCATTTTCCGAAAAAATCCCGCGCACGCGCCCTGCAGCGCGCCATCTCGTTCACCACCGAGCGTCTGAACGGCGAGGACGGGCTCGGCGCGATCTACCCGGCCATGGCGAACGCCACGATGATGTTCGACCTGCTGGGGGATAAGGAGAATTTCGAGATCGCGTTCGGCTCGATCAAGAAGCTCCTGGTCGAGCATGGCGACGAAGCCTATTGCCAGCCCTGCCTGTCGCCGATCTGGGATACCGCACTCGCCGCCCACGCGCTCGCCGAGGCCGGCGCCCGCGCCGAGGCCGCCGCCGCCTGCGACTGGCTGATCCCCCGCCAGGTGCTGGACGTGGTGGGCGACTGGGCGGACAACGCGCCCGGCATCCGCCCCGGCGGCTGGGCGTTTCAGTACAACAACGCGCACTACCCCGATGTCGACGACACCGCCGTCGTGGGGATGATCCTGCACCGCATCGCCGACCCCTCGCACGAGGACAATATCGCCCGCGCCCGCGAATGGATCCTCGGGATGCAGTCGACCAACGGCGCCTGGGGCGCCTTCGACATCAATAACGACCGGCAATACCTCAACCACATCCCCTTCGCTGATCATGGTGCGCTGCTCGACCCGCCGACCGAGGATGTCACCGCGCGCTGCATCTCCTTCCTCGCTCAGCTCGGCGACCCGGACGACGCGCCCGCCATCGCCCGCGGCGTCGACTATCTGCGCGCGACGCAACGGCCGGACGGCGCCTGGTTCGGCCGCTGGGGCACCAACTATATCTACGGCACCTGGTCGGTCCTGTGCGCGCTGAACGCCGCCGGCGTCCCACCCGCCGATCCGATGATCACGCGCGCGACCGCGTGGCTGATCGCCAAACAGCGCGAGGATGGCGGCTGGGGCGAGGATTGCGAGAGCTACGGCGACGCGCCGCCCGGCGAGTTCCACGGCGAGGCGGCGCAAAGCCTGCCGAGCCAGACCGCATGGGCGATGCTGGGGCTGATGGCAGCCGGCCTCGCGGACCACGACGCCGTGCATCGCGGCGCCGCATTTCTGCAGGCAGCGCAGGACGAGCACGGCAGCTGGACCGAACAGGCCTATAACGCGGTCGGCTTTCCGCGGGTGTTTTACCTGAAATACCATGGCTACCCGCGGTTTTTTCCGCTGCTGGCGCTGAGCCGGTATCGCAACCTGCTGGCGTCGAACGACCGGCAGGTTAAGTTTGGGTTTTAGGGAGCAAGCGCTTCTCTAAACTCGGGGCCGGTGGCTTTGGCATCGTCAGCGCCCGTGACTCAAATTTATAAAGTTTTTTTGCTACTTTTTGTTCACAAAAAGTAGTCTTACTTGCCTTCTCTCACGTTCCTCCCCAAGGTCGGTGTCAGTTTAGTGACAAAGCAGGGATGGAACATGGCTGAAGCTTACGGTGCTACATTGCGGGGCCCCCGCGCACCGATGGATGCGGACGCCGTGCGCGCCGCCTACAAGCGCTGGGCCGGCAGCTATGACAGCTGGTTCGGGATCGTCTCGCGCAACGCGCGGCGGACCGCGGTTGCCGCCGTCAACCGCACGCCTGGCGAGAGCGTGCTCGAGGTCGGCGTCGGCACCGGGCTTGCCTTGCCGCTCTACAGCGCGGCCAAGCGTGTCACCGGGATCGACCTTTCGGGCGACATGCTGGCGCAGGCGCGCGACCGCGCGGCCGCCCACGGCCTCACCAACATCGACGGGCTTTTGGAGATGGACGCGCAGGCGACCGCCTTTGCCGATGCGAGCTTCGACATCGCGGTGGCGATGTTCGTCGCCTCCGTGGTGCCGGACCCGCGCGCCCTCGTTGCCGAGCTGAAACGTGTGGTCAGACCCGGCGGCACCATTTTGTTCGTCAACCATTTCGCCGAGGCGTCCGGTCCGGTGTGGTGGTGCGAGCGCGCCTTGGCGCCGGCATCCTCGCTGCTGGGCTGGCACCCGGATTTTCGGCTGAGCCACATGTTTTCCAGCGAGGAACTGATCAGCGCCAGTGTAGAGCGCGTCCGTCCGTTCGGGCTATTCAGGCTCGTAAGGTTAGCCAAGAACCACTCTTTGTGAACAGAAAGTCGTTTTCTGGAACTTCGGGTCATGGGCGTTGGCATGGCCCGGGGCGCCGTGCCCAGGCCAGAAGTTTTTTGCTGCTTTTTTTCAAAAAAGAAGCCCTGCCCTTGCCTACCTTAATCTGCGTCCTTACCTGCGCCAGTTACTTGATATTACCCGGACTGGATTATATCAGTTGAACCCGAACCGAACCGATCCACCGGTCCGGGTAAAATTCGGGATATCGTTCATGCAGCGGCGCTTCTCTTCGGCAATCGGCCTCGGTTTGTTGCTGGCGTTCGCCGGCCATGCCGCCATGGCCCAGGCGGCGGACCCGACCGCGGCGGCCGACACCTATGTCAACGCCCCTCATAACTGGCAGATGTGGTTCCCCGTCGCCGGCAGCCCGATGCAGGCCCGGATCGACTGGCTGATGCAGTATGTGCTCTGGATCATGGCCGGCGTCGTCGGCTTCGTCGGCGTGCTGATGGGCTACGCGCTGTGGCGCTTCAGCGCCAAGCGCAACCCGGTCGCGGGCCATGTGACGCATAACACGCTGATCGAGGTGGTCTGGATCGTCGTTCCCACCCTCCTGCTGTTCGTCATCATCTTCCCCTCGCTCAACCTGATTTTCTACGAGGCCGATGACAGCAACCCGTACATGACCGTAACGGTCACGGGGCATCAGTGGTACTGGGAATACAGCTACAACGCCGTGCCAGGGCTCGATTACACGAGCTACATGGTCCCCGATAACCAGCTGAAGCCGGGGCAGATCCGCCGCCTGTCGGTCGACCATCCGCTGGTCCTGCCGATCGGCGAGAAGATCAAGTTCAACATCACCAGCGGCGACGTGCTGCACGGCTTCTACCTGCCTTCGCTCGGCGTGCAGCGCTACGCCATTCCCGGCACCATCGTGACGAGCTGGACGCTGATCCCCAAGGCCGGCACCTATTACGGCCAGTGCAACCAGATCTGCGGCCTGAACCACGATGCGATGCCGATCGAGATCAAGGCCGTGCCGATGGCCGATTATCTGGCCTGGGTGAAGGTCGCCCAGGCGGACTACACGCAGAACAACGTGCCAACCACCCCGATCACCGCCCCGCCCGCCAACGAGCTGGCGGACGCCGCCGCGCATTAGCCCTCCACAGGAGCCACCCATGTCCTTCACGACCCACGACCCGCACCAGGCCGCCGAGCACGACGCCCATGCAGGACATGATGCAGGACATGGGGCGCATGCGCACCCCAAGCAGACCTTCGTGCGCCGCTGGCTGATGAGCACCAACCATAAGGACATCGGCACGCTCTACATCACGATGTCGATCATCGGCGCCTGCGTCGGCGGCATGCTCTCGATGATCATGCGCCAGCAGCTGATGTACCCGCACAACACCATCATCACAAACGGCAATGAGTGGAACGCGATCATCACGGCGCACGGCCTGATCATGATCTTCTGGTTCGTCATGCCGGCGCTGATCGGCGGCTTTGGCAACTGGTTCGTGCCGATGATGATCGGCGCGCCGGACATGGCCTTCCCCCGCCTCAACAACATGAGCTTCTGGTTCCTCGCCATGGGCTTCATCTTCGTGATGCTCGGCCTCACGCTTGGCAGCGGCGCCGGGGCCGGATGGACGCTCTATCCGCCGCTCGACAATGCGCAGTACTCGCCGGGCGTTGCGACCGATTTCTCGCTGTTCTCGCTGCATCTGGCCGGCGTCTCCTCGCTGCTCGGCGCGATCAACTTCATCGCCACCATCCTGAACATGCGCGCGCCCGGCATGGGCATGCATAAAATGCCGCTGTTCTGCTGGGCGATCCTGGTCACCGCCTTCCTGCTGCTGCTCGCCATCCCGGTGCTCGCGGGCGCGGTCACCATGCTGATCATGGACCGCAATTTCGGCACCTCCTTCTTCGAGCCCGCCGGCGGCGGCGACCCGGTCCTGTTCCAGCATCTGTTCTGGTTTTTCGGCCACCCGGAAGTCTACATCATGATCCTGCCGGCCTTCGGCATTATCAGCCATGTCGTCTCCACCTTCTCCAGAAAGCCGATCTTCGGCTATCTCGGGATGGCCTACGCCATGGTGATCATCGGCTTCGTCGGCTTCGTCGTCTGGGCCCACCACATGTTCATCTCCGGCATCTCGACCGACAGCCGCGTGTATTTCGAGGTCGCGACGCTGATCATCGCGGTGCCGACCGGCATCAAGGTGTTCTCCTGGATCGCGACGATGTGGGGAGGCTCCATCGAGTTCAAAACCCCGATGCTCTGGGCGATCGGCTTCATCTTCCTGTTCGTCATCGGCGGCGCCACCGGCGTCGTGCTCGCCAATGCCGGCCTGGATCAGGAGCTGCATAACGACTACTTCCTGATCGCGCATTTCCACTACGTGCTCTCGATGGGTGCGGCCTTCGCGATTTTCGCCGGCTTCTATTACTGGATCGGCAAGATGTCCGGCCACCCCTACCCCGAATTCTGGGGCAAGGTGCATTTCTGGTCCTTCTTCATCGGCGTGAACCTCACCTTCTTCCCGCAGCACTTCCTCGGCCTCGCGGGCATGCCGCGCCGCTACCCGGACTATGCGGACGCTTTCGCCGGCTGGAATTTCGTCTCCTCCGTCGGCTCGCTGATCTCGGGCGCGTCCACCATCGTGTTCTTCTATATCCTGTACCGCATCTTCACCTCCAAGGAGGTGCTCGCGGATAACTACTGGGGCGAAGGTGCGACCACGCTGGAATGGGCCGTCCCGTCGCCGGCCCCGCACCACACGTTTGAGGACGTGCCGGTTATCCGGTAAGGATCATCCGCCGGGGCAAAGTCCGCCCCGGACCCGGATTTGTTTCGCCCCGATTTGTTTCACATGGTGCCCATGTTGTTTTGTGTGATTGCCGGCGCGGCGCGCTTATCCATGTCTAGGCTCTCTAAAGGGAAGGCTGCCGCGCAGATGATCGGATTTTTGAGCGCCACCGCGACTGACCAAGCCGGCATGGCGCAATGAGCGAGACCGCGTTCTCGGCCGAGCTCGGCGCCACCGCGTCCGACTGGCTGGCCCTGCTCAAACCCCGCGTGTTGACGCTCGTGGTGTTCACCGGCGCGATCGGGTTGGTCATCGCCCCGGTCCATATGAACCCCGTGCTGGCCATCACCGCGATCCTCTGCATCACGGTCGCGGCCGGGGCGGCCGGTGCCATCAACATGTGGTACGACCGCGATATCGACGCGATCATGAAGCGCACCTCGACCCGGCCGATCCCGGCCGGGCGCATCGCCCCCGGCGGCGCGCTGGCGTTCGGCGTCATCCTCGCGGTGCTGTCGGTGCTGGTGATGGCGATGGCGACCAACCTGGTCGCGGCCGCCGTGCTCGCGATCTCGATTGCCTTCTACGTCTTCATCTACACGATGTGGCTGAAACGCCTGACCCCCCAGAACATCGTCATCGGCGGTGCCGCCGGCGCCTTCCCGCCGGTGATCGGCTGGGCGGCCGCGACCGGCAACATCACCGCACTGCCGATTTTGCTGTTCGCCATCATCTTTTTCTGGACCCCCCCGCATTTCTGGGCGCTCTCGCTCTACGCCTCGGGCGATTACGAGCGCGCCGGCGTGCCGATGCTCCCCGTCGTCAAAGGGGCGCGCCATACCCGCATCTGCATCATGGTCTACACGCTGATCCTGGTGCCGGTGACGCTCGCACCCTTCGTGTTCGGTCTGCTGGGACGCATCTACGGCGTCTCCGCCCTCGTGCTCGGCGCCCTGTTCGTCGCCTATTCCTGGCGCGTGCTGTACGACGCCCAGGATGAGCGTGGCGTCTCGCTGACGCGCAACGCCCCGGCCCGCGCCGCCTTCAAATACTCGATCCTGTATCTGTTCATCCTGTTCGGCGCCTGCGCCGTGGACCGCCTGGTTTAACCATGCCCGAGCCGATGCCCAGGACGGAGCTCGCCGAGTCCACCTGGACGCCGGCGGAGCGGGCAGAGTTCATCCGCCGCCGCCGCGGCCGCAACTGGCTCCTGCTCGGCGTGCTCGCCGGTTTTTGCCTGTTGATCTACGCCATCGCCCTGGTCAAGCTCCACGAATACGGGCAAATGTGGTGAAAAGCCGCGCTGGTGGCCGTCACCAGAACGACTTTTCCGGTAATGTCTCGGCCTAACGACAGATAAAACAGCGCGGGAAACAGCATGAGCGGCTCATTCCATACGGCGACAGACCAGATCAAGGACACCGTTCCGCACCCCTATCATCTCGTCGAGCCCAGCATCTGGCCGCTTTGCGGCTCGGTCGCCGCCATCACCACCTTCACCGGCATCATCTTCGCCGCGCATTTTCACAACTACATCCTGCTCATCCTGGGCTTTGCCTTCACCGGCGGCACGATGTTCGTGTGGTGGCGGGACGTGATCATGGAATCGCGTACCCCCGGCTTGCATAAAATCGTCACCCAGATCGGGCTGCGCTACGGCATGGCGCTGTTCATCACCTCGGAAGTGATGTTCTTCGTCTCCTTCTTCTGGAACTATTTCAATTACTTCTTCTATCCGGACAAAATGGGCACCGCCTTCGCGCCGGTCTGGCCGCCGAAGGGTGTCACCACCATCGACCCCTTCGCGATCCCGCTGTTCAACACCATGGTGCTGCTGCTCTCGGGCACCACCATCACCTGGGCGCATCACTGCCTGCTGGAGGGCGACCGCAAGGGCCTGATCCGCGGCCTCGCCGTCACCGTCATGCTCGGCCTGATGTTCCTGTGCGGCCAGGCCTGGGAATACACGCACTCGCCCTTCCCCTTCTACCATGGCGGGGTCTTCTCCTCCTCCTTCTTCATCGCGACCGGGTTTCACGGCGCGCACGTGATCATCGGCACCTGCTTCCTGGTCGTCTGCCTGTTCCGCGCGATGGACGGGCAATTCACAGTCAAACGCCATTTCGGCTTCGAGGCCGCCGCCTGGTACTGGCACTTCGTTGACGTCGTCTGGCTGTTCCTCTTCGTCTGCATCTATTTTCTGGGCCGCAGCGCCATTGTGGCGGGATAAGTCGCGCCCGGGGGCGTTGCCCCTGGGGACGGCGCCCAAAGCGGGCCTGAGATGGCGGCGGATCATCGCCCCGGGCATCGCGGCGTTCATCACCTTCTGGCTGCTGATCGCCCTCGGCGTCTGGCAACTGCACAGGCTCACCTGGAAAGAGGGCATTCTGCGCGACATCCATCGCGCCGCGATCTCGGCCCCCATCCCGCTCCCCGCCCACCCGACGCCATTCGAGAAGGTGAGCGTGAGCGGCGCCTGGATCTCGGGGAAGGCTGCGTTGTATGGCGATGAAGTGCACGACACGCCCGCCGGGCCGGTGGCCGGCGCCGAGCTGATCATGCCGTTCCGCGAGGCCAGCGGCGCCGTCCTGCTGGTGGATCTCGGCTGGGTGCCGCAGACCTCGCCGACGCCGATCGCCGCACCCAACAACCCTGCCGGCTACCTGCACGCGCCGATCGCGCCCGGCTGGTTTGCGGGCGCGGATGATCCGGCGCGCGGCCTGTACTACACGCTGGACCCCGCCCGCATCGCCCAGGGCATGGGGCTTCAAGGGGTCGCCCCCTACATCCTCATCGCGATGGGCCCCATGCCGCCGCCGGGGAGTGCCCTGCCCCAGCCGGCGCAGGACCTGCCCACGCCGCCCAATAACCATTATGAATACGCCCTCACCTGGTTCGGCTTCGCGCTCGTGCTCGTCTTCGAATTCGTCTTCTTCGCTCGCAAAAGGCTGCTTGACCTATGAACGCTTACCAACGGCTTGAGAAAAATTTCGCCCGTATCGCCACGCTGAACGAGGCCGCGGCCATGCTGGGCTGGGATGCCGCCGCGATCATGCCGCAAGGCGGTGCGAGCGCGCGCGGTGAGCAGCTCGCCACGCTCGCCGGTCTCTCGCACGAGCTGCTCACCGACGCTGCGATCGCCGATGACCTCGCCGCCGCGGAGGCGCCCAATGATGAGTGGTCGGCCCGCAACATCGCCCTGATGCGCGACGCTCATCTGCGCGCAACCGCCTTGCCGCGCGACCTCGTGGAGGCGAGCGCGCGGGCGTGCAGCCGCTGCGAAATGCTCTGGCGCACGGCCCGGCCGGCCGGGGATTTCGCGTCGATGATCGCGCCGCTGGAAGAGGTGTTCACCTTGACCCGGCACGCCGCCGGCATCCTCAGCGAGGTCCTGCACCTCTCGCCGTACGACGCGCTGATGAGCCAGTACCAGCGCGGCGTGACCGCCGCCGATGCCGGCGCCATCTTCACCCGCTATGAGGCGTTTCTGGCCGACGCCCTGCCGAAGGCCGAGGCCCTGCAGCGCGCGCGGCCGGAAGAGACGCTGCCGCCTGGCCCGTATCCGGCGGAGATTCAGGAGGCGCTGTGCCGGCGCCTCGCACAGGCGGCCGGGCTCGATTTCAACCACGCCCGGCTCGACCGCTCGGCGCACCCCTTCTGCGGCGGTACGCCCGGCGACGTGCGCATCACCACCCGCTATGACGAGTTCGACCCGCTCTCGGCCATCACCGGCGTGCTGCACGAAACCGGGCACGGCATGTACGAGCAGCACCTGCCCGCCGATCACCGCCGCCAGCCCGTCGGCGCGTCCGCCGGCATGGCGGCGCATGAGAGCCAGTCGCTGATCATCGAAATGCAGGCCGTCCGCTCGGACGCCTATCTCGGCTACCTCGCCCCCCTCCTCACCGAGGCCTTCGGCAAGCCGATCACGCAAGGCGGCCTTAAACGCCGGCTCCGGCATGTCGAGCGCTCCTTCATCCGGGTCGAGGCCGACGAGATGACCTACCCCGCGCATGTCATCCTGCGCTTCCGGCTCGAACAGGCTCTGCTCGCCGGCGACCTCAAGGTCGCCGACCTGCCCGGCGCCTGGAACGAGGGCCTCCACCGCCTGCTCGGCATCACCCCGCCGGACGACCGGCGCGGCTGCCTGCAGGACATCCACTGGTATGACGGCCTGATCGGCTATTTCCCGAGCTATACGCTGGGCGCCATGGCCGCCGCCCAGCTGATGGCAGCCGCGCGCGTCGCCCTGCCCGGCCTGGACGCGGATTGCTCCCGCGGCGATTTCTCGCGGCTTGTCGGCTGGCTTGCAACGCACATCCACGGCCAGGGGGCGCGCCTCGGCTTCGATCAATTGTTGCAGGCGGCGACCGGGGAGAAACTGAACCCGGCGGCGTTCGAGGCGCATCTTGCTGCACGTTATCTAACGTAGCGTTATTTCGCATGACGCGCTCATGAGTGGCACGATCTTCGCGCCGATCACCGGCGCCGGCGGCGCGGTCACAGTCCTGCGGCTCTCGGGCGGGGCCGCCTTCGAGATCACGACGGCGCTCGCGGGCGCGCTCCCCCCGACCCGCTCGACGCGCCTGCGCCCCCTGCGCTGGCAAGGCCGCACACTGGATACCGCCCTCGTCACGGCCTTCCCTGCCCCTAAAAGTTTTACGGGCGAGGATTGCGTCGAACTCGCCTTGCACGGCGGCCGGGCGGTTCTGGCGGCGGTGAGTGCGGCCCTCACGGCAGCGGGCGCGCGCCCCGCCGAGCCCGGCGAATTCTCCCGCCGCGCCCACGCCAACGGCCGGCTCGACCTGCTGGCCGCCGAAGCGATGGCGGACCTCATCGCCGCCGAGACCGAAGCGCAGCGCCGCCTCGCGGTGGACGGTGCCGCCGGCCTCGCGGACGCGGTCGCCGCCTGGCGGGCCACCCTCGTGCAGGCGATGGCGCAGCAGGAAGCCCTGATCGATTTCCCCGACGAGGACTTGCCGCCGGAGGTCGAGGCGGCACTCACCACGCGGATCGAAACCCTGCTCGCCGACATGCAAGCCGCGTTATCCGCCGCACCCGCGGCGGAACGGCTGCGCGAGGGCCTGGAATTCGTCATCCTCGGCCCGCCGAACGCCGGCAAATCCACGCTGTTGAACGCGCTCGCCGGCGAGGATATCGCCATCGTCTCGCCCACCCCGGGCACGACCCGCGACCTCATCGGCGCCCGCGTCGATCTGGCCGGCGTGCCCGTGCGCCTTACCGACACCGCCGGCCTGCGCGACACGACAGACACCATCGAGGCCGAAGGTGTCCGCCGCGCCACTACCCGCGCCGCCAGGGCCGACCTCATCATCGCCGTCGCCGCCGCACCCAACCCCGTATTCGCGCCGGCGCCTGAGGGTGCGCCGGTGCTGCACATCATCACCAAAGCCGACCTGTTCGATTTTGCCCCGCTCGGCTTCCTCGCCGTCTCCGCCACGACCGGCGAAGGCATGGCCACCCTGCGCGCCGAACTCGCCGCCGCCGCCGCCCGCATGACGGAGACGGCAACCCCCGCAGCGCTCAGCCGGCCCCGGCAGGTGGCGTGCCTGCGCGATGTGTGCGCGGCACTGGAACGATCTTTGAGCGCAACAGATGCCGAGCTACGCGCCGAGGATTTTCGCGCCGCTGCTCACGCACTGGCGCGGCTGACGGGGGCAATCGCGGTCGAAGAGGTTTTGGATGCGGTTTTCTCGGGGTTTTGTATAGGCAAGTGAAAGTAAGCGCTTCTTTTGTGAACAAAAGAAGCAAAAAACTTTGCTCATGAGTGCCGGTACGAAGTCAGATCCCATGGCACGGATTATCAGAGCTTTCCTGCTCCCGACGCCCGCGCGAGGGCTTTTTGTTCACAAATAGTGGGGCTTGCGTACTTCCGTTTGCTATTGCCTCCGCCTTTTCGCTACAGAGCGCCATGTTCTACGACGTCATCATCATCGGCGGCGGCCATGCCGGCTGCGAGGCGGCGGCCGCGGCCGCGCGCGTGGGCGCCAACACGTTGCTGGTCACGCAGCGCGCGGACCGTATCGGCGAGATGTCCTGCAATCCGGCCATCGGCGGCATCGGCAAGGGGCATCTGGTGCGCGAGATCGACGCGCTGGACGGGTTGATGGGCCAGGCGGCGGATGCGGCGTGCATTCATTTCAAGCTGCTCAACCGCGGCAAGGGCCCGGCCGTGCGCGGGCCCCGCGCGCAGGCGGACCGCGCCCTCTACCGGGCCGCGATGCAGCGCCTGCTCGCCGCCCAGCCGGGCCTCACCATCCTCGAGGGCGAGGCGGCCGGGCTCGTGCGCAATGGCGAGGGCCGGCTCAGCGGCGTGCTGCTGGGTGACGGCCGGGAGATCAAATGCGCCGCCGCCGTGCTGACGGCAGGCACGTTTCTGCGGGGCGTGCTGCATTTCGGCCGCACGATGCAGGCGGGCGGGCGGATCGGCGACGCACCGGCGCAGCACCTCGCCGATGAACTGCGCGCGCTCGGCCTGCCGCTCGGACGCCTGAAAACCGGCACGCCGCCGCGCCTGGACCGGCGCACGATCGACTGGGACGGCCTCGCCGAGGACAAGGGCGAGGACCCCCCGGGGTGTTTTTCCGCGCTGACCCCGGCAATCACCAACCCGCAAATCTCCTGCCGCATCACCGCCACCACCGCGGCGACGCATGAGATCATCCGCCAGAACATCGGCGAATCCGCCGTGTATGCCGGCAACATCGCCGGGCGCGGGCCGCGCTATTGCCCGTCGATCGAGGACAAGGTCGTCCGTTTCGCGGAGAAGGGTGCGCATCAGATTTTTCTGGAGCCCGAGGGGCTCGAGGATGCAACGGTATACCCGAACGGCATTTCGACATCGCTGCCGGCCGCGGTGCAGAAGGCGCTCGTCCACTCCATCACCGGCCTGGAGCGCGCGCAGATTTTGCAGCCAGGCTACGCGGTGGAATACGATTTTATCGACCCGCGCGCGCTCGACCATTCGCTGCAGGTGAAAGCCATGCCGGGGCTGTACCTGGCCGGGCAGATCAACGGCACCACAGGCTATGAGGAAGCCGCCGCGCAGGGCCTGATGGCGGGGCTGAACGCCGCGCGCAGCGCCGGTGGATCGGACGCCGTGACCCTGTCGCGCGCCGACGCCTATATCGGCGTGCTGATCGATGACCTCGTGACCCAGGGCGTTACCGAGCCCTACCGCATGTTCACCTCCCGCGCGGAATACCGGCTCTCGCTGCGCGCCGATAATGCCGAGCTGCGGCTCACCTCGCGCGGCGAGGCCTGGGGCTGCGTCGGCGCCGCGCGCGCCGCCGCTTTCGCACGGTTGCGGGCCGAGATGGCGGCGTTCGGCGGCAAACCGTCAGGGGAGACCCGCGCCGCCGAAATCCTGCGCGCGGACCTGCACTATGCCGGCTACCTCAACCGCCAGAACGCCGAAATCCGCGCCCGCGCGCAGGACGAGGCCGTGCTGATCCACGCCGATTTCGACTATGCCGACATCGGCGGCCTCTCCAACGAGCTGCGCGAGAAACTCGAGCGCGTGCGGCCGCAGAACCTGGGGGCGGCGGGGCGGATCGAGGGCATGACCCCGGCGGCACTCGGCGCCATTTTTGGCGCGTTGAAAAAGCGGCGCCTCGCCGCGTGAGCGAGCAAGCACGGCTGCGCGCTTTCGCGCAGCTGGTCGAAACCTGGTCGAAAAAGATCAACCTCGTCAGCCGGTCGGATATTCCCGTCCTGTGGGAGCGGCATGTCCAAGACTCGCTGCAGCTGGTCCCTCACATGCCGCCCGGGCTGACCCACGCGATCGACCTCGGCTCCGGTGCCGGCTTCCCCGGCATGGTCCTGGCCATCGCGACCGGCGTGAATTTCACCCTGATCGAATCAGACATCCGCAAATCGGTGTTCCTGCGCGAGGCGGCGCGGCAGGTCGGCGCGCCGGTCACGGTCATCAACGGCCGGATCGAGACCGCCGAGACCGCGCCCGCCATGCTGGTGACCGCCCGCGCCCTCGCAAACCTCGACAAACTGCTCGGCCTCGCGGCCCCGCATCTCGCCCCCGGCGGCATTTGCCTGTTCCCCAAGGGCCCAGGGGTGGAAGTTGAATTGACGGAGGCAAAGCCGTTCTGGCACATGCAGGTAGAGCGTTTGTCCGCAAGCCCGAACCCGGCCGCGGACCAGCGATGCATCCTGAAAGTGAGCGGCCTCCGACATGCTGGAACAACCCCCTAAGCGCCCCCGCGTTATCGCCATCGCCAACCAGAAAGGCGGCGTCGGCAAGACCACGACGGCGATCAACCTCGCCTGCGCGCTCGCGGTGGCCGGCGACCAGGTGCTCCTGGTCGACATGGATCCGCAGGGCAACGCCAGCACGGGCCTCGGCATCGACACCGCGCGCCGCCAGGGCGGCTCCTACGCGCTGATCGCGGGCGACGCGCCCCTCGCCGCGGTCACCCTCCCCACCGAAGTGCCGAACCTCTCCATCATCCCCGCCGTCGCCGACCTGATCGGTGCGGATCTGGAATTCGCGCAGGCCGAGCGGCGGGAATTCCTGCTGCGCGACGCCCTCGTCGGCAAATGTGCGGCGGATACGGTGTTCATTGACTGCCCGCCGGGCCTCGGCCTGCTGACACTGAACGCGCTGGTGGCAGCGGATGCGGTGCTCGTGCCGCTGCAGGCCGAGTTTTTTGCCCTGGAGGGTATCTCCCAGCTGATGCGGACGATCGACATGGTTAAGCGCGGCCTGAACCAGGGTCTGGAGATCGAGGGGATCGTGCTGACGATGACGGATAAGCGCAACAATCTCTCCGAGCAGGTGACGGCGGACGTGCGCGGGCATTTCGGGCCGGTGGTGTTCGAGACCGTGATCCCCCGCAACATCCGCATCACCGAGGCGCCGAGCCACGGGGTGCCGGTGCTGCTGTATGATTTCCGCTCGGCCGGCGCGCAGGCTTATCTCTCGCTGGCGGCCGAATTCACCAAACGCGCCCGCGGCCGCGCGAAGGTGGCGGCATGAGCACGAAGGACGCGCCCCGGCGCCTCGGCCGCGGCCTCGCGGCCCTGCTCGGCGACGCCGCCGCCCCCACCAGTGTCGCCGCACCCGGCGTCACGCAGCTGCCGGTCGACGTGCTGGAGCCGAGCCCCTACCAGCCGCGCATGGCGATGGACGAGACCGCCTTGCGCGAACTGGCTGACTCCATCGCGCAGCGCGGCATTCTGCAGCCACTTCTGGTCCGCCCGAACCCGGACGTGCCCGAGCGCTACCAGATCATCGCCGGCGAGCGCCGCTGGCGTGCGGCCCAGCTGGCGAGCCTGCACGAGGTCCCGGTTCTGGTCCGCCCGCTCTCCAACGCCGACGCGATGGCCGCCGGGCTCGTCGAAAACCTGCAGCGCGAGGACCTCAACCCGGTCGAAGAGGCCGAGGGCTATCGCCGGCTGATCGAGGAGTTCCGGATGACGCAGGAGGTGCTGGGCGAAGCGCTCGGTAAATCCCGCACGCACGTCACCAACTCGCTGCGCGTTCTCAAACTCCCCGAGCGGGTCCTCACCCATGTCCGCGAAGGCCGCCTCTCCATGGGGCACGCCCGCGCCCTGCTGATGCACCCGGATCCGATCCAGGGTGCGAAGGTGATCATGGAGAAGGAACTCTCGGTGCGGCAGACCGAGGAACTGGTCGGCAACCTGAACAAGCCGCAAAAGCCCGCCAAGCCCGCCGATGAGCGCACGGATAGCGAGGTGGACTCGCTGGCGCGCAATCTGGCCGAGAAGCTGGGACTGAAGGTGCGGATCAGCTTTAACGGCAAAGGCGGGACAGTGGCGCTGAATTACGCGTCGCTGGACCAGCTGGATGCGCTGCTGGCGTTGTTGAACGGGTAATGTTTCACGTGAAACAACAGAGGCGGGAAAGCACGAACGACTTTGTGAACAAAAAATAGCCGCAAAGCTTTTTTGGTCTGGGCCGCAGGGTTTCGCGGCTTCGTAGCACTTCCTCTCCTTCCCTATCCGCCGGGCCGCATATATGGCATCCGGCCCCCATGAAAACTGAGACGACCTTCCACCGCGCCGCCGTGCTCACGGTGGTCATATTACCCTTTTTCCTCTTCTACGGCCGCGGCATCTCCGACATCCTGGTCTGCCTCACCGACTTGCTGTTTCTCGCCCACTGCCTGCGCACACGCAGCTGGCGGTGGACCAGGCGCCTATGGGTGCCCCTCGCCGGCCTGCTCTGGCTCATCCAGCTCATCGCCGCCATCCATCTCGGCCCGGCAAAAAACATCGCCGAATCCGCCCTCATGGTCCGGCTCCTGGTCTACGTCGCCGCCCTGGAAGACTGGGTGCTGACGGGCGCGTGGGCGCGCAAGGCGCTCTGGGCCGTGTTCGCCGGCCTCGCGGGCTGGACCGCGCTCGAATGCTGGCAGCAGTTCCTGTTCCACACCAACATCAACGGCTTCCCGCGCTGGCCCGACGGCTCGCTCACCGGCCCGTTCTACAAGCCGCGCGCTGGCGAGGTCTTCCTGTTCGTGGCCTTGCCCGGACTGCTGCCCATCGTATTGCGCGCGATCAACCACAAAACCCGAGCGGTCTGGGCCGCCGGGCTTGGACTCCTGCTCTTCACGGTCGCGACGATGATCCTCATTGGCCAGCGCATGCCCAACGCCCTCTTCCTCCTCGGCCTCTGCGTCGCCGGGCTGATGGTCAAACGCTTCCGCGCACCGCTGCTCGTCGCAATCGCGCTTGGTGTCGCCGCCATCGCGGCCCTGCCCGTCATCTCACCGCCAACCTTCGGCAAGCTCGTGCTCGAAACCAGCCGCCAGATCTCCCACTTCGCGGCCAGCCCGTATGGACAGCTCTATACAAGGGCGAGCGTGATGATCGCCGACCGGCCATGGACGGGTTTCGGCTTCGAAGGTTTTAAGGACTATTGCGGCCTGCCAGAATATTTTCACGGCTGGCCCGCCTACGGCATTCCGGATGCCAGCAATGGCGGCCTGCGCGGCTGCAACCTGCACCCGCACAACTATTACCTGCAAATCGGCACGATGGCCGGCCTGCCGGGCCTCGCAGCGTTCATCGCCATGGCCCTGCTCTGGCTGGGCAAAATCGGACGCCGGCTACGGCCCAGCGCGCAGCCGATCCGGACCATGGTGTTCGCGACCTGCGTCGTGATTTTTTGGCCGATCGCGTCCACGTCCGCCCTTTTTACGTTCGATACCGCGGGGTGGGTGTTGCTGCTGACAGGATGGGGGCTGGCCGCCGGCAAGTAAGGAAACTTTTTTGCTACTTTTTAAAAGAAGCGCTTCATTACTTCCTTCTGGCCCTCGACGCCAAAGCGAGCATCGTCTGCCGGCAAAACGCGTGCTCCGGGATCAGCGTCTGTTTGCATGCCGTCTCGGCCGCCAGCGCCGCGCGGATGGCATCGCCCAGTGCTGCCAATGACCACATCGAGAGTGCCCGCGTCACGATCGCCTGGCGCTTGAAAAACACCGGTGGCCGCATCGCCGAGATGGCTTCGCTGGTGGACGCGCCCGCCGCGATCGCCCCCGCCGCCACGCGCAGGCGCAGCAGTTCCGTCAGCAGCACGCGCAGAATGCCGATCGGCGACACGCCCTCATCATAGGCCATCGTGAGGGCGCGGTCCGTCGCCTGCGCGTCGCCGGTGAGCGCGGCGTCGACCGCGTCGCTGATCGAGGTATCGCCGCCATCGGCGAGTGCGGCGGCAACATCCGTCAACGTCAGCCGGGTCTTGTCCGGCCCGGCATAGAGCACCAGCAGCTCGATCGCCTGCCGCAGCGGCCCCTCCTCGCCCGAGACGTTCTGGCCGACCCAGTTGGCGGCATCCGCATCGATCATCACATCCTGCGCCCGCAGGCGGGATGTCACGGCACCCGGCAGCCGCGCCGGGTCCAGCGCGTAGCATGCGCAGGCGGCGGCGGCGGCGGACTTCTCGCATAGAGCCCGCAGCCTGGATTTCGCGGTGAGCTCGCCCGCCTCCAATATCACGAGCGCCTCCGGCGGCGCTTTCAGCAGCGTCTCCAACGGTTTGGCCAGAGCCTCCCCGGCGTCCCGCACGCGCACGACACGACGCCCCCCGGTCAGGGACGCCGCGGTTGCTTCGCCCAGAAACGTCCCCGCATCAGGGCTGTGCAGCTCGGCGAAGCGGAATGGATCCGCCATGGCGCCCGCAACCCCGCGCGCCGCGGTGAGGCCCCGTTCCGCGACGAGGCCGGCATCAGGGCCGAAGATGAGAATGACGGAGACGGTGGGGGATTGGAGGAAGGCGTCGATGCGGCCTGAGTCTGGTTTCATGCTAACGTGACGTTAGGAACGAAGTACGACTGTTCGTGAACGGAAAGCAGCAAAAAAATCTTCGCTCCCCGGTGTGGCGACGACGACGCCACGACTAGGCGCTTGGGTGGGTTTTGAAGTAGGCGGCTATCTGCTCGGTGATTTCGTCGGCGAGCTCGTCGGCCACCTGCTGGTCGATCGTTTCGGTTTCCGTCGTCAGCGCGAAGTATTGCTGGTCGATGATGTTGAGCGCGTCCTGCGTCGTCGCCGTGCCGCCCGCGAGGCGGACGCCAGGTTGCCCGATCGGCGTCAGCACCCAGGTCGCGAGGCCGTTGAAGCGCTCGCGGGTGTAGGACGTATCCTCCTGCTCGCCGATCTGCGCGGTGCCGAGGCTATACCCGACCGTCAGGCTGTAGAGCTGCTGCGCCGGCGCGCCGGCGCCGTGCAGTTTGGTCTCGAGGCTGAGGCGCAGCATCTGCCCGGTCCGCTCCGGAATATTCGCGACATCCACAAGGTCAAGTTTGGCGGCGACCGCACTCGTCCCGCTCTGTCCATAAAGTGGTGAAAACCCGCATCCCGCCTGCGAGAGGCAAGCAACCACAGTAAGGACCACGCCCGCATCCCGCAAACCCAGCCCACCCCGCAGACCGAGAGTCAGAAAAAGCTTTATGGTTCTTTTTTTCAAAAAAGAACCCCTTCCGTCCCCCCTCACGCCGCCCTCACGACAAAATTCACAATCCGGTCCGGCACGTGAATTTCCTTCACCACGGTCATGCCGTTCAATGCGCCCGACAGCGCGGATTTGGCAACCGCCACGGTTTGCGCCGCGTCCTGCCCGGTTGGCACCGTGATCGTGCCTTTGAGTTTGCCGTTGATCTGCAGCGCGATGGTGACCTCGTCGACCGTCAGCAGGCTGGCATCGGCCTGCGGCCAGGGCGCCTGCGCGATCAGGCCCGCACCCGGGTTGATCGTGGCGGCCATCTCCTCGGCAAGATGGGGCATCATCGGCGCGACCAGTATCACCAGCGCCTCGGCCGCCTCGCGGCGGGCCCAGGTGGCGGCGGGCTCGCCCGGGGCCAGGGCGATCAGGCCGGCGGTGAGTTCGTGGATGCGCGCGACCGCGAGGTTGAAGGCGAAGGTTTTCAGAGCCTCGGTGACCGCGGCGATGGTCCGGTGCGTCAGCTGCCGCAGCTTTTTCGCATCCCCGGTGAAGGCATCCGGGGCCGCGACAACCGGCTCGGCGGCGACGGCGGTGACGGCGCGGTGCAGCCGGTGCACGAAGCGCGACGCGCCGGCGATGCCTGTTTCCGTCCATTCCACGTCGCGCTCCGGCGGATTGTCCGAGAGCACGAACCAGCGCGCCGTATCGGCGCCGTAACGGTCGATGATCACGCCGGGATCGACAGTATTGCGCTTGGACTTGGACATCTTCTCGATGCGCCCGATCGTGACGGGCCGGCCGTCATGGGTGGCGCTGCCGTCCGGATGGCGCGTCACCTCCTCCGGGTAGAGCCAATTGCCATCGGCGTCCTTGTAGGATTCGTGCGTCACCATGCCTTGCGTGAACAGCCCGTCGAACGGCTCGCACAGCGCCACGTGGCCGGTCCGCTGCAAGGCGCGGGTGAAGAAGCGGGCATAGAGCAGATGCAGGATCGCGTGCTCGATGCCGCCGACATACTGGTCGACCGGCAGCCAGTGCGCCGCCGCGGCGGGGTTGGTCGGCGTGGCGGCATTGGGCGCGGTGAAGCGGGCAAAATACCAGGAGGAGTCGATGAACGTGTCGAACGTGTCGGTCTCGCGCGTCGCCGGGTTGGCGCAGCGCGGGCAGGCGACGTGCTTCCAGGTCGGGTGGTGGTCGAGCGGGTTGCCGGGCCGGTCGAACGTCACATCCGCCGGCAGTGTTACCGGCAGCTGGTCGGCCGGCACGGGCACCGGGCCGCAGGTCTGGCAATGGATGACCGGGATCGGGCAGCCCCAGTAGCGCTGCCGCGAGATGCCCCAGTCGCGCAGGCGCCAGTTCTGCACGGCGCGGCCCGCACCCAGCGCCTCGAGTTTCGCGATCGACGCGGCTTTCGCCTCCACCGTCGAGAGCCCGTTCAGGAATGCCGAGTTGACGATCACGCCGGCGCCATCGAAGGCCTTGGTGGTGATGGCGAAATCCGCCGGCGCGTCCTGCGGTGCCACGACGACGGGGACCGGCAGCCCGTATTTATTGGCGAAATCAAGGTCGCGCTGGTCGCCGCAGGGGCAGCCGAACAGCGCGCCCGTGCCGTAATCCATCAGCACGAAATTCGCGATCCACACGGGAAAGCTCTCGCCGTTGAACGGGTTCACCACGCGCAGGCCGGTATCGAAACCGAGCTTCTCGGCGGTCTCGATCGCGGCCTCGGAAGTTCCCTGCGCAGCGCAGGCGGCGATGAAGGCGGCGGCGTCAGCATTCGCGGCGGCGACCGCCTGGGCGATCGGGTGCTCGGCGGCAATGGCGAGGAAGGACATGCCAAACAGCGTATCGGGGCGTGTGGTATACACGCTCACCGTGCCGATCTCGCCGACCGGCGCGGTCAGCCTGAAATCGATCTCCGCCCCCTCGGACCGGCCGATCCAGTTCTCCTGCATCAGCTTCACACGCTCGGGCCAGCGCGGCAGCGTTTTCAGGCCCTCCAGCAGCTCCTCCGCGTACTCCGTGATTTTCAGGAACCACTGGGAGAGCATTTTTTTCTCGACCACGGCGCCCGAAAGCCAGCCGCGGCCGTCGATCACCTGCTCGTTCGCCAGCACCGTGTTGTCCACCGGGTCCCAGTTGACCGCCGACATCCGGCGCTCGACCAGGCCGGCCGCCCAGAAATCCAGGAACAGCTTCTGCTGCTGGCCGTAATACGATGGCTCACAGGTCGCGAATTCGCGCGACCAGTCCAGCGACAGCCCCATGCGCTTGAGCTCGCCCCGCATCGCCGCGATGTTCTGGTAGGTCCAGACGGCGGGGTCGATCTTGCGCTGGCGGGCGGCGTTTTCCGCCGGCAGGCCGAACGCATCCCACCCCATCGGGTGCAGCACGTCATAGCCGCGCGCCCGGTGGAACCGCGCCACCACGTCGCCGAGCGCATAGTTGCGGACATGCCCCATATGGATTTTGCCCGAGGGGTAGGGAAACATCTCGAGCACGTAGTATTTGGGCCGGCCTGACGCGGGCACGTCCGCCGCGGTGAAACAGCCGGCGGCCTCCCAGGCGGCCTGCCAGCGCGGCTCGGCGGTTGCGAAATCGTAGCGGTGGGTTTCGGTTTCAGACATTGGGATTTGTTTAGTGGGGCCGCGCGCGCAGGCCAAGGGGTTGGCTTGCGGGCAGCCGCCCGGCCACCGCCACAATTCTGCTCAAGTATTTGCAATCTGATGGACCATTGAAGTCCGCGCCGAGCGTTTCGATGTGGCCATGAGACAGGATGGGATGAAGATGGCTGAGCCGACCAACAAACTTGTGCCGCTCGAAGGCCTGCGCGGCATCGCCGCCGCCATCGTCGTGCTGTACCATCTGGTCCTCGCCTTCACGGCCAAAGGTGTCGGCGTGGTGCCGCACGGCCATGGCTGGCTCGACGTCGTCATCCAGTTCACCCTCGGGCTGCTCAACGGCGGTGCGGCCGTCGCCGTGTTCTTCGTGCTCTCCGGCTTCATCCTCAGCCTGCCCTTCGCCCGCGACCGCCGCTTCTCGCGCGTCCTGGTTGCGACACTGAAGCGCTGGCCGCGCCTGGCGGGCCTCACCGTCATCGCCTGCCTCTTCGCCTTCGGCCTCATCGAGCTGTTCGGCCATGACTACAAAACCGCGGCGCGCATCATCGGCGCCGGCTGGATGGCGACCCACGGCAACGCGCCGCTGGCCGGCCACCACCTCACCTGGTGGGGCGCGTTGAAGGACGGGCTGGTCTCGGTCTTCACGACCGGCGACGTGCGCTTCGACTCACCGCTCTGGACCATGCGCATCGAGCTGTTCGGCAGTTTCGCGATCTTCCTGAGCGCGCCCATTCTGTTTGCGATCGGCCGCTGGTGGCTCCGCCTCGCCCTGATTGGTGCCGCGATGTTTCTGGCGGGTGGCCATTATCCGGTGACCTATCTGTCGGACTTCCTGGTCGGCACCATCCTTGCGATGCTGTTCGCCGAAAACCGCATGCCGAGCTTCTCCGACTGGCAGGCGACCGTCATCGGCCTCATCGCGATCTACCTGTTCAGCTTCACCTACGAGCAAAAACTACTGATCGACGCGCCGATCAAATCGATCATGCCGCCGGGCGACACCAGCCACTATATCTGGGACGCCGGTGCCGTGCTGATGATCCTGGTGCTGCTCGGCAACGAGACGCTGCGGAATTTCTTCTCCAAAAGCTGGGCGATCTGGCTGGGGCTCCTGTCCTTCCCGATCTATCTGTTGCACGGCCCGATCATGCTCTCGGTGGGTGCCGCGAGCTTCCTCGGCGGGCTGCAGCGCTTCGGCGAGGCCGGCAGCGCGATTGCGGCCGCCATCATCAGCATCGGCCTCACGCTGCTCTGCGCCCTGCCGCTGGTCTGGGTGGACAAGGCCTGGACCGGCCTTCTCGGCCGGCTGACGCGCGGGCTCATGAAAAGCCGCGCGGTCCAGACCCGGGATTTCAGCATCGACATTCCGCCGGTGAGCGTGCAGGTCCCGGCCGCGATGCCAGTGCCGGTGCGCAACCACGCCACGCTGGAGCGCTAAACCAGGCGGCCTTGCCGCCTGTTCATGAAACCGTTCGTTGCCTGCAAACCCGCTACTCTCATATCGCGGCTATTCGAGCGGGAGAGTGCGCATGCGGGCGAGCGGATTGGCGGTGAGTGCGTTGGTGTTGCTGGGTGGCTGTTCCGTAAATGACTCCCACATGGCGTTCCGTGCCAAACACAGCCTGCTCGGCATGAACGAAGTCCAGCTGCAGACCTGCATGGGCGCGCCCGACGAGAAAAACGTCTTCGGCAGTACGGAAATCCTGACCTACTACGCGACCTCGACCAGCAGCACGAGCTTCACCATCCCCCTCGTCGGCGGCATCGGCGCGAGCTATGGCGGCTATTGCCACACCATCGTCCGGATCGACCGCAACGTGGTGGACAGCGTGCGCTATGTGGGTGAGACGAACGCGTTCGTGGCACCGGATGCCTATTGCGCGCCGTCCGTGCGTAGCTGCGTGACCAACCCGCCTAGCCCGACGGGGCCGGAGCACACGGAAAACGTCGCGATCAAGCGGGAGGGGTAAGGAAGTGCTACTTTTTGTGAACAAAAAGTAGCAAAAAAACTTTGGTGATTTGGGCCATGGGCGTGGGGTCATCAGCGTCCAAAGCCCGGCGTCCCGGAAGTTTTCTGCTTCCCTAAGCTCCTAAATCCCTGAATTTCCGCCGCAGCGACAGATCATCCGACGTCACCGCCGCCTCGAGGTTGTTCAGGCGCCGTTCCAGATCCGCGAACCGCGATTGCAGGTTTTGCACCGGCGGTGGCGGGCTCACGAAAGACGAGGCCACACGTTCGGAGCCCGCGGGGGAGGCCGCCGCGAATACGCCCGCCCGGGGTTTCAGCAGGAACGCCAGCGCAAAATAGGCAACGACGCTGAGCATGCCGTGAAACATCGTGGCGGCGAGTACGAAAAGCAGCCGGATCCACAGGACGTTGATGCTCACGCGGTCGGCGATGCCGGCACAGACACCGGCGATCCACCCGCACTCGGTGTTGCGGTAAATGCCCGTGCGGGCCGAGAGATTATCCCATTGTGCCACGATATTCGGCTCCCATGCTGTTGGTCTGGCGCCAGTCCGGCACTTCCGCGTCCAGGATGCGCTCGAGCGTTGCCATGCGCGCCTCCATGCGTGCCGCGGTGGCGGCGAGCTGCTGGTAGGCTGCGGCGTCCTGCGTGCTCACCTGGCGCGACCTCTGCCCGCGGTTGATGTAGTGAAACGTGATCCAGACCGGGCCGAGAACCGCGATCGCCACGATGATGATGCCGGTGATATCGTCCATCATGTCGCTGACCCCCCGGCGGCGCCGTCCACGACGATCGGGATCAGCTTGTCCAGCATCTGGCTCATGCCCGGGACCGCCCGGCCATCATGCCCATCTGTCCGGAAAAATCGCTCCGCCAGCTCGGCACCTCGGCGTCGAGAATACGCTCGAGCGTGTTCACCCGTTGCTCCAGGCGCTGCGCCGTCTGCATCATCTGCTCCAACGCCAGCTGGTCCCTCGTGCTCATCTGGCCGCTGCTGCGCGTCTTCATCTTCATGTAGCGCAGGCAGATCACGCCCAGGATCGAGATCGCGACGATCAGCACGGCGGTCACATTATCGTCCATCCTAGCCTCCGTTGGCGGCGATCCGCAGCGTCGCGGCACGCGGTGCGGCGCTGGAAGGTGAACGTAACGTTGATTTTACGTCCAGGAAATAGATGATTTGCCCGGCTGGCGCAGGGACCCGGCGAGGTGCGGCTTTGGCGGCGCCGAAAAACTCCGTGAAGCCGATGACGAAGCCGCTGATGAACGCGGTGGCCGCGAGCACGCCGGCGGGAACAAAAACCAGGTAATGCATCGTTTCAACCTTCCGGGTTGGTGGGTTTGAGGCGAGCCTTGAGGGCTTCGAGTTCGTCATGCACGGCCTGGTCAGCCTCCAGATCGGCGAACTCGTCGGCCAGGGTTTTCGGGCGGCCGAGATCATAGGACTCGACCTTGCCCTCCATCTCGTCGAGCGCTTGCTCGATGCGCTCGAACTTGCCGAACGCGTCCATCATCCGCTCGTCATAGATCTTGCCCCGCAGTTTGAGCTGGGCGGCGGCGGTGTTGCGGCGCATGGCGAGGGTTTTCTCGCGCGTCTTGGCTTCCGCGAGCTTGGCCTGCAGCTTGCCGATATCCGCATTCTGCGCCTCCAGGCCCGCGACCAGATTGGCAAGGTGCATCTCGGATTCCTGCAGGCTCCGCACGGTCTGCGCCTTCGCCATCAGGGCGCCGCGTGCGAGGTCCTCGCGGTCCCGGCTCAGCGCGAACTCGGCCTTGCGCGCCCACTCGTCGCGCTCGCGGGCGAGCGTCGCGATCCGGCGCTCGATCTCCTTGCGCTCGGCGATGACCCGCACAGCCCCCGAGCGGACTTCCACCAGCGTGTCCTCCATTTCCTGGATAACCAGGCGGATCAGCTTTTCGGGGTTTTCGGCGCGGTCGAGCAGCGCGTTGAGGTTGGCGTTCACGATGTCGCTCAGGCGGGAAAAGATCGTCATGGGGCAGTCTCCTGGATAGCCGTGGGCTTGATGCCAATGATGGTTGCATCAGCCGTGCCAAGTTTTTGCCGCCACAAAAATTTTTTTATGTTGTTGAAATACTTATGTTTTTTTAGACGCACTTGTCTGCACGGTCGACTCATGACAGGATTTATCACTTCATATTAGCGGTTTTCACTAACCAATGGCAGAAATTACCAACATCATCGGGGAAAGCCCCGCCGTCCAGGCAATGCTGGCGCATGTCTCCGCCCTCGCCCCCCTGAACCGCCCCGTCCTCATCATCGGCGAGCGCGGGACCGGCAAGGAGCTCGTTGCCAACCGCCTCACCTTCCTCTCGCCACGCTGGAACAAGCCCTTCCTCACCCTCAACTGCGGCGCGCTGGCGGAAAGCGTGCTGGACAGCGAGCTGTTCGGCCACGAGGCCGGCGCCTTCACCGGCGCCACCCGCCGCCGCGCGAGCCGGTTCGAGCTCGCGGACGGCGGCACCATGTTCCTGGACGAAATCGGCAACGCCACTGCGGCCGTGCAGGAAAAACTGCTGCGCGTCATCGAATACGGCGCCTTCGAGCGCGTCGGCGGGAACGACCCCGTGCGGGTCGACGTGCGCATCATCGCCGGCACCAACGCCGACCTCCGCGGCCAGAATTTCCGGGCGGACCTGCTCGACCGCCTGGCCTTCGACGTCATCCTCGTGCCCCCGCTGCGCGCGCGCGCCGGCGACGTGATGGTCCTCGCCCGCCACTTCGCCCAGCGGATGACCGCCGAACTGGGCCGGGATTTTTTCCCGGGTTTTGCAGCGCGCGCGCAAGCCGCCCTGGAAGCGCATCACTGGCCAGGCAACGTGCGCGAACTGCGCAACGTCGTCGAACGCAGCGTCTACCGCATGACCGCGCCCGCCAAACCGCTGCAGGACATCATCATCGATCCGTTCGGCGCGCCGGCGGCGCCGAGAGAGCCCGAAGCGGAGATCATCACGGATTACCGGCAGGCGGTGGATCGTTACGAAACCCGCCTGCTGACGGGCGCCCTGACGGCAGCCAGGTTCAACCAGCGCGAAGCGGCAAAAGCGCTGGGCCTGGGGTATCACCAGTTTCGTAACGCGATGAAGAGATTAGGGGTGACGAGTAAGGGGTAGCGCTTCTTTTTTGAAAAAAAGAAGCAAAAAAATTTTGCTCCTGCGTGCCGCGGATTTCGCCAGATCCCATAACCAAAGGGAGTCCAAGTTTTTTTGCTACTTTTTGTTCACAAAATGTAGTTCCTTCCTTCCTAAGCGATCGACTGCAACCCCTCCGACGTCCCGCACACGCGCTGGTCCTCGAACCCCAGCGCCGCCAGCACCGAACGCGCCGTATCGTCCCACGACGGCATCCGGAACCCGCCGGCGATGCGCGCCTCCAAGCTCGCCACCTGCGCCGGGTTTTCGATCAGCCCGCGAATCACCTGGGCGGCCTCGGCGATGTTGTCCGGGTCGAAATACGCGCAGAACGAGCCGCCCGCCTCGGGGATGGCGGAACTGCTGGAGGCGGCCACGGTCTTGCCGAAACTCAGGCTCTCGGTCACCGGCAGGCCCCAACCCTCGTAGAGCGAGGGAAAAAGCGTGAACAGGCTGTTGGCGTAGAGGTTGGCGAGCTCCGCCTCGCAGGGGCTGTCGACATGCCGGATTTTGCCGCCGAACCACGCAGCGTTGTTCAGCTGCGCGATGAGGTCGGCGGTCAGCCACCCGATTTTGCCGGCAAACACCAGGTCCGGCACGCTGCCCGCCGGCATCGTCTCCAGCAGCCGGCGCCAGACGCGCACCATGGCCGCATGGTTTTTCCGCACCTCGATGGTGCCCACCATCAAAACATAATTATTTTGTAATAAACGCGCAGCGCCGTCGGATACCGGCGGTTCGGCGCCGATGGGAACGATCACGGGCTCGGCGATCTGCTCGCCCTGCCGGCGCATCGCCGCCACGAGGTCCGACGCCGTGTTGCGCGAATTGGCGAACATCAGGTCGGTCCGCGGCACGGCGTCCTGCATCCACACCTGGAAATCGGTGATCATCGCCTGCGTGCACCATTCGGGGAACAAATGCGGGATCAGGTCGTGCGCCAGCAGGGCGAACCGGGTGCCGCTCGCCCGCAGGCCCTCGATGAACGCGGGGTCGTACGGTGAATCCCAGGAGGCGCCGAGGTTGACGAACCAGTCGCCGGGCCCGAACACGACGTCCCCGCCCTGCAGCTCGAACTGATGGCCGCCGACATGCTTGGTAAAGCCAGGTCCGCGGCGCAGGGGTTCAATGAGCGCGGCACTAAGGTCACGCGTCGCGTGGCCGATCTGCAGGGTGGAGCGGGCGATCACGCCAAGCGGCAGGCGGTAAGGCAACGGCAGCGTGCGCAGCGCCCGCCCCACGCGGCCGATTTGCGGCTGCCCCGGCTGCCCCGGCGGCGCGCTAGCACTCGGCGTCACCGGCACGCAGGCAGAGGCGAGAATACCGGCCTCGAGCGCTGGAAAATGGATTGCCTTGTAATTGCGCGGACCGGAACGCCGGCAGAACCGTACCTCGCCGCTTGCCCCTGCCTGCTGCCAGATCCGCCGGTAGGTCTGGAAGCTCAACCGCTGGATGCCGGTCGGCCGTGAGGCATTCTGGAAATACCTGATCAGGTCCTCGACGTCGAACCAAATCGCCATACTGAACCTCGCTGCAACACCACAGTCCGAACCCGAACCTCACCGGATTTGGCGTGAACGGCGCTCTTTGCCAATAGCCTCCGGCAAATGAAGTACGGCCAAGATGACCCTCAAGTTATAGCAATGTAACATTCGGCGGGTGCGATCAAGCCGGAAACCGCCGTTGCCCGCCGCATCTTGTTTGCGTAGGATCACGCGCATGCGAAAACGTCTTGCGTGGATTTGTTTTGCCGGCGGTATGGTCCTGGAGGTTCTGCCGGTATCGGCCCATGCGGCGCAGCTGCCGCCGCGCGCCGCCGGCCTATGGCAAAGCACCACCACGGTCACCGGCGCCGACGGCCAGCCGCTGCCGAACGGCAGCAACATCGTGACCGTCAGCTGCGTCGACCCTGCAACGGATTTGAAATTCTTCCTGAGCGGCGCGCATGAGTGCAGCCAGCTCACGATCGCGGGCGCCGGGCAGCAATACACGATCGACGGCGCCTGCACGCATCACGGCAAGCCTGTGACCGTGCATGAGACACTGCTCTATGCCAGTCCGCAGGCGGTTACGCTGACAGCATCGGTACAAACCTCGTCAGGCCCGGTCAGCGTGACCTCGCAGATGCAGTGGCAGGGCGCGTGTCTCGCCGGCATGACGCCGGGCGATGAGGGCGTGATCTCGAACGGAACCTTCGCCAAGAGCGACAATATCAACGACCCGAACAATCAGTAGGTTCGACCGCAATCTGGCGGTGATGACGGCGCTCGGCTTTGCCTCCGGGCTGCCGCTCGCACTCTCCGGCTTCACGCTGCGCATGTGGCTGTCGACCGACCATCTCGGCCTCATCGTGATCGGGCTGACACAAAATATTTCGATTTCTTACACGCTCAAATTCCTCTGGGCGCCGGTTTTCGACGAGTTCTCGCCACCCTTCTGGGGCCGCAGGCGCGGCTGGCTGATCTGCGTGCAACTGCTGCTCGTCGCGACGATCGCGGCGTTCGCGCTCTCGGACCCGTTGGTCAATGTCGGGATCACACTCGGGCTCGGCGCCCTGCTGGCCTTCGTGTCGGCGAGCCAGGACATACTGATCGACGCCTGGCGGATCGAGACCTTCGGACCTGCGGCGCAAGGTATCGCCCTCGCCGGTTACGTCTGGGGCTACCGCGCCGCGCTCCTCATCTCGGGTGCGGGCGTCATCGCCCTTTCAGCAAAAACCGGGTGGCATCAGGCGATCCTGCTGGTCGCGGCCCTCGCCTTGATCGGCCCGGCCGCGACGCTCATGGCGCGCGAACCCCTCGCCTCCGTCCTCCGCCTGAGCGGCGGCCTCGCGAGCCAGTTCGCGACCGCTGTCTGGGCGCCGTTGCGCGAATTCTGCGGCCGGCCAGGGGCTCCCCTCGTCATCGCCTTCATCATTGCCTTCCGACTCGGTGAAGCCCTGGCGGGCGGCATGCTCGCCCCCTACTACACCTCGCTCGGCTTCAACCGCGCCCAGATCGCACTCGCCAACGGCCCGCTTTCACTCGCTGCAACGCTCGCGGGGGCGGCCTTCGGCGGCTACGTCGTCGTGCGCATCGGCGTCGGCCGCGCGCTCATTCTCAGCAGCGTGCTACAGACCGTCCTCCTCCTGATGTACCCGGCTTTGTCGTTCTTCCCCGGCCACCCGGGCATGCTGGTCGCGACCGTCGTGATCGAATCCTTCGCAGAGACCTTCCAGTACGCCGCCTTCCTCACCTACCTCTCGGGCCTCTGCAACCCGGCCTACACGGCGACCCAGTACGCCCTGCTCTCCTCGATTTCGCCGCTGGCACTGCACACGATCGGCGGTCTTTCAGGCGTGCTGGCGAAATGGCTCGGGCTGGTGCCGTTTTTTGTGATGACGACGTTCGCGGCGCTGCCGGCACTCGGGCTTATGGTGGTGATTTTGAGAAAATATCCGCCGAGGGAAGGCAAGGAAGCACTACTTTTTGTGAACAAAAAGTAGCAAAAAAACGTTATAACTCTGGGCCGAGGGCTCTGGCAGCGTCCCCGGCACCGTCTCAGGCCAAACGTTTTTTGCTTCTTTTTTCAAAAAAGAAGCGCTTGCTTGCTTATGCTACCACTGAAAAAACAATAACCACAAACAAAACAGTCGGCACTTCATTGGCAATCCGATAAAACCGCTCCGGCTTCACGTTGGCATCGTTGAGAAAATTCCGGCGCCACTTGGAGCACGCGCCATGGAACCCCGTCATCAGGATCACCGCCACAAACTTCGTCCACCACCAGGCGGCGTGCCAGTCCACCGCACCCGGAGTCAGGATCAGGATGACGCCGAAGATCCAGGTGGCAATCATGGCGGGCGTGGTGATCTGCTTCAGCAGCCGCCTTTCCATGACCTTGAAGCGCGCGGACTCGACCGAGCCGGGGGCGACCTGGCAGTGGTAAACGTAGAGCCGCGGCAGGTAGAAGAGCCCCGCCATCCACGCAGTGAAGCACACGATATGGGCGGCGAGTGCCACGTGGTAGAAGGGGGCGAGGGCGTTGATCGTCATGCGAGCGCTCCGAACAGGTCCGATAATTTGTGCAGGATGCGCGTGGCGCCGGCGGCCAGCAGATGTGCGCCATCGCCGTGCGGGTCGAACCCCAGGCACGTCATTCCGGCGGCGACAGCGCCGGTAACGCCCACGGCGCTGTCTTCCAGGACGAGACATTTCGAGGGCGCGGCACCACCGGCAGCGGCAGCGGCGAGAAAAATATCGGGTGCGGGTTTGGGACGCCCGCCGGCCTTGATCACGCTTGCCGCCGCATGGGTGCGGCCCTGCGTCAGATGTGCAATGCCCGTGCGTTTGAATTTGACGTCCATCTCCTCGTCCGAGGAGTTGGAGGCGACGCGCCAGGGGATCCCGAGCGCGGTCACCCGCTCGAGCATCGCGAGCGCCCCGGGGATCAGGGTGGCCTCGGCACCCAGCGCCTCCAGCAGCGCGCCCGCAATGCGCTGGCGCCAGCCATCCGGCAGGCGGCGCCCAAGGCGTGTTTCGATCATCGGCTCCATATCCATGATCGACATGCCGAGAAAGAGCTCATGCGCCTGCTCTGTTGTCATCGGCCAGCCGAGCCTGCTCATGTCCCGCGCGATCACCGCGGATGCGATGCCCTCGCTGTCGATCAGCACCCCGTCGCAGTCGAAAATAATCAGCTCAGGCGGCATCGCGTATCGGTGTCTCTTCCGATGCCAGAGCGGGGTCGGCGGCGGGTGTGGTGTAGCGCGCCCAGGGACAGTCCTTGTGCTCCACGCCGCACGCGCGCCCCGGCACATGGCTGCATAGCCCGTCCCCATGCGCCGTCGCGCGCCGCACCAGCCCGGCCAGCGCCGCGATGAAGGCCGGGTCCGCGTTCGGCACCCGCGCGCGAAAATAGCCCGGCACGTGGTTTTCCTCGGCGAGCTCCCGGTTTTCGATATCGAGTTCGACCAGCGTCTCGATATGGTCGGAGACGAACGCGATCGGCACCAGCAGCACCGCCACCTGGTCCCGCCCGGCCTGCTCGATCGCCTCGATCGTGCTCGGGCTCAGCCATTTTTGCGGCGTGGCGCGCGACTGGTAGCAGACCATGTGCTCGACATCCCGGTCCACAAGCCGGGCCATCACGGCCGCGGTGGTCGCTTCCACCTCGGCCTGGTAAGGGTCGCCGGCGGCGATGATGCTCTCTGGCAGACCATGCGCCGAGAACAGCAGGCGCAGCCTGGCGCCCGGCGGCAGGCTGGCCTTGGCATCCGCGATCCCCTCATCGACCAGTGCGGCGATGCTCGCGGTATAGGCGTCGTCCTCGTAATAGCAGCAGATCGTCGTCGTCGGTTTCACGAGGCCAGCGCGCGCGGCGGCCTCGTGCCAGTCCGACAGCGATGACCCCGTGGTGGTCGTGGAGAACTGCGGATAGAGCGGCAGGAGCAGGATGCGCTCGGGGTCGTAATCTTTGATCGCCCGGGCCGCTTCGGCGGCGAAGGGATGCCAGTAGCGCATCGCGATAAAGGTTTTGACATCCCCCCCAAGAGCACCCTCGAGTGCCAGAGCCTGCTGCGTGGTGAGGTCGAGCAACGGTGAGCGGCCGCCCATGCGCGCATAATTCTCCGCCGCCGCCTTGGCCGAGGACGCCGCGATCAGCCGCGCCAGCCAGAAGCGGATGAAAATCGGCGCGCGGATGATCGCCCGGTCCGAGAACAGGTTGATGCGGAACGGTTTAATCGCTTCAGGGCTGTCCGGGCCGCCGAGATTGAACAGGACGATGGCGGTTTTCATAAGGTTTTAGATGCGCGCGATATCACATTCATCAACTGCGCGACGTGCGCGGGCGGCACATCCGGCGTGATCCCGTGGCCGAGATTGAAAATATGGCGCTCGCCGGCAAACGCGCGCAGCAGGCCCGTGGCGGCATCATCGAGCGCCTGGCCGCCGGCCTTCAGCACCAGCGGGTCGAGATTGCCCTGGAAGACCGTGCCCGGCGGGCAGGCGGCGATTGCGGCCGCCGGATCCGTGACGGTGTCGAGCCCCACGGCGTCCACCCCCGTGTCGCGCACGTATTCAGCCAGCATGAGCCCGCAGAGCCGGGGGAAACCGATAATGCGCAAACCGGGATTGGCGGTCTTCAAAGCATCGACGATCCGTCTGGTCGGCGCGATCACATAAGCGCGGAACTGCGCGGGCGGAAAAATCCCGCCATGGCTCTCAAACAGCATCACGCAGTCTGCCCCGGCATCCACCTGGGCCTGCAGATACCCGATCGTCGCCTCGACCAGCAGATTGACCGTGTCGCGCACAAACGCCGGGTTGTCATAGGCGAGTGCGAGCGTGCGGGGATATTTGCCGCCCTTGCCATCCATCATGTAGCAAGCGACGGTCGCGGGAGCGCCGGCGAAGCCGATGAGCGCGGTCTCCCTCGGCAGGTCTGCCCGCAGGCGCGCCACCGTCTCCATCACCGGCGCATAGATCTTCGCCGCACCCTCGGGTTTGAGTGCAGACACTGCCTCCAGGGGTGGCATCAACGGGCCCTCGCCCTCGGCAAACCGCAACCCCTGCCCGAGCGCCATCGGCAGGATCAGGATATCGGAGAACAGGATCGCCGCATCGAACCCATAACGGCGGATCGGCTGCAGCGTGACCTCTGCCGCTAACGCCGGATTAAGACATAAGGAGATAAAATCGCCTGCCTGCGCCCGTGTCGCCAGATATTCCGGCAGATAACGCCCCGCCTGCCGCATCAGCCACACGGGCGGTGTGTCCAGAATTTCGCCGTTCAACACGCGGAGCAGTTTCATACCACCCGCCTAACCTTAAATCTTTTAAGTTAAAAGATGTGAAGGAGATGTAGAGCCCTGTGGATAACGGGGCTTATTTGGCCAAAGCGCCCATCCACAAACTTATCCACAACAAGAAACCAGTCATAACCTCTTGATTCTAAGGTATCGATTTTATTTGCTCACACCCCTCCCGAGAATACGTAAACATCATCCCCCGTTCGCCGGAGGTCCGGCTTATCCCCGCTCGGCCCGCGCCGAGGGGGCGCGGCGCCAGACAATCCACGCTATCAACAGGCGCATGGAAAACGATAAGCTGAATATACACCTGATATCCGACGCGACCGGGGACACGCTGAATGCGCTCGCGCGCGCTGCCGTCGCCCAGTTCGACGAGGCGCAGGTGTCCTATCATCGCTGGTCGCTGGTCCGCTCGCGCCTGCAGTTGCACCGCGTGCTCGAAGGCGTGCAGGCCGAGCCCGGCCCCGTTCTTTGCTCCCTGGTCGACGATGCCCTGCGCAGCGAGCTGGACACCGCCTGCGCGCGCATGGGCATCACCCTCCTGCACGTGCTGGACCCGGTGCTCGACGTGCTGCAGGCCCAGTTCGGCGCGCCGGCCAAACACAAGCCCGGTCGGCAATACGTGCTGGACGCCGATTATTTCCGCCGCATCGATGCCATGCACTATGTCATCTCGCACGATGACGGCCAGGCGTTCCGCGGCATCACGGAAGCCGATGTCGTGCTCGTCGGCGTCTCGCGGTCCTCCAAAACACCGACCTGCTTCTACCTCGCCAATCGCGGGATCAAGGCCGCCAACATCCCGCTGGTGCCGGGCATCGACCCGCCCGAGTTACTGAAGGATCCCGGCTGTCCCGTCGTCGGTCTGACGATCGACCCCAAAGCGCTGATCGACATCCGCCGCCACCGCCTCCGCCTGCTAAGCGCCGGCGCCCAGCCGGGGACCCTGCAGCGCGATAACGGCGAGTATGTGGACTTCGAGGCGGTCGAGAAGGAACTCCTCTGGGCCCGCCGGCTGTGCAATGAGCGCGGCTGGCCGACGATCGATGTCACACGCCGGTCCATTGAGGAAACCGCTGCGACCGTGCTGAAGTTGATGGATGCCTGGCACGCGAAGCGAGGGAGTTGAGTTAGAAAGCGAGCGCTTCTTTTTAGGAAAAAGAAGCAAAAAATTTTTGAATTTTTGGGGGGCCGAGGGACATGGATTTGGGGCTGGAGGGGAAGACGGGGATTATTTGCGCGGCGAGCCGTGGGCTTGGACGCGCCTGTGCCACAGCACTCGCGCAGGCGGGTGTCGACGTCGTCATCACCGGGCGGGACGAGGCGTCACTGAAAAACACGGCAGGCGAGATCGCCAGAATATCCGGGCGGAATGTTCAATACGCCGTCGGCGATATTACCACGCCTGCCGGACGGGCGGCAGCCCTGAGCATCTGTCCGGAACCGGATATCCTGGTCAACAACGCCGGCGGTCCGCCACCCGGCAATTTTCGCGACTTTACCGAAGAGATGTGGATCGCCGCTCTGCAGGCCAACATGCTGACGCCGATCGCCATGATCAAAGCCGTCATCGACCCGATGATCGCCAAAAAATTCGGCCGCATCGTCAACATCACCTCAGGCTCGGTCAAATCTCCCATCGCCGCCCTCGGCCTCTCGAACGGAGCGCGCACCGGCCTCACCGGCTTCATCGCCGGCCTCGCCCGTGAGAGCGCTCAACACAACGTCATCATCAACAATCTGCTCCCCGGCCCGTTCAACACGGACCGTTTGAAGGCGCTCGCCAAAAATGCCGGCCGTTCGGTTGATGATGAAATCGCCGCCCGTGCGAAAACCATTCCGGCGCGCCGCGTCGGTGAACCGGACGAATTCGGCGCCGCCTGCGCGTTTCTCTGCTCTCAGTATGCCGGATTTATAGTCGGACAGAATCTGCTGATGGACGGCGGGTTGTTCAATTCGACGCTCTAAATCCGTGAGAGCGCCCATCATAAAATTAAATTATCGTAATCAGTGCAACATCAACCGATTGTTCGCCGAGAAATGACTTTTCAGAAACAATTCTCCATGCGAGATGGATTCGATGATGGCATGCTCGTTTCGGTACATGGGCGATTCGCGCGTCGCACGCCAGAGGCGGGCACGGTTTCTGATGACCGGGTTTTGTAGACATGTCTGAAGCCGCGACCCTGGGTGAAACCCGGTCCGTCAAAGGACCGCGTGACGTGGTCGACTTCGTCGTTGTTACGGCATTCGTCATCCTGCTGGCCTGCTTCAATCTCGCGGTGGCCAGCCGTCTTGGAAAAATCGGCACAATCTGGCCGGTCAACGGCATGGTCCTCGCAGTCCTGTTGACGGTATCGCCGGCGCGCCGGCCCGCCTACATCATCACCGCCACACTGGCGATCGCGCTCGGCGTTCTCGTCTCAGGGTTGTCGCCAATCAACTGTCTCAGGCTTCCCACCATCAACCTTGCCGAAATTCTGATCACCTTCAGCCTGGTGCGCCGATGGATCGGCCCACCCTACGATCTTTCCCATCCCAAAATGATCTGGCGGTTCTCCCTCATCGCCGGCTTGTTCGCGCCGCTCCTTTCGTCCTGCCTGAACGCTATGATTTTCGAGATGATGGACGAGCCGCAGACGCTCGATCGCTTCACCTCGATCTACTTCGCCCACGCGCTTGGCATGGTCAGCGTCCTGCCGTTTGTCCTTGGCCTGCGGCGCAATCAGATCGCCATAATGTTCGGCCGTGAGCGCCTGTGGCGCACGTTGCTGGCGCTCGGGCAGCTGGTGGCGGTGGACGTCCTTGCGTTTGGCCAATCGACCTATCCGCTTCTCTTTGTCGTGTCCGGGTCGCTGGTCGTCGTGGTCGTGATGCTGGGATTCACCGGCGGTGTGCTGGGCCTCTTTCTCCTCACCGTTATCTCCATCAGCCTGACCATCACCGGCCATGGACCGATGGACCTGATCCACAACGTCGACCTCGTCAAACGCGTTGTGGCAACCCAGCTCTTTCTGGCGGTCGCTGCCCTCCAGGTGCTCGTGCTCGCAGCGGTGCTGGCCGAACGCGACCGCGCGCAGCAGGACCTGCAGCGCGCCACCGACCGGCTGGCCGCCCTGGTCGGGATCGATAGCCTCACCGGCCTTGCCAATCGCCGCAAGCTGGATACCGCATTGGAGGATGAAATCCGCCGCGCCGCACGCCAGCGCGTGCCCGTCTCGCTGTTGCTGCTCGATGTCGACCATTTCAAGCGCTATAATGATCTTTACGGGCATCTCGCGGGCGATGACTGCCTGCGCGCCGTGGCAGCGGTCGTGGCCCGCTATGCCCGCCGCCCGAGCGACCTCGCGGCGCGCTATGGCGGCGAGGAATTCGCCGTCCTCCTCGCACCCTCGAACACCGAGAATGCCGTCGCGAGGGCAGAGGCGCTGCGCGCGGACATCCAGGCCCTCGCACTGCCGCATGCCGCGCATGAGCCGGAAGGTGTCGTCACCGTCAGCATCGGTGTCGCCAACATCCGGCCGGCGGAGGTCTCCGCCAGCCCCACGACGCTGGTCGCCATGGCCGATGCCTGGCTCTATGCCGCAAAGCGGGCCGGCCGCAACCGCGTGCTCTCCATCATCAACGCCGAGCCCGAAGGCAGCGTGGAGACATCCGGCGAAAGCCCATGCCCGCCGGACGTGCCTGAAGCGCCCAGCCCGGCCTCCGACGCGCTTGCGATCAACGTCGGTCTCGCCCCGGCCGTACGTTCGCTCGATGACATCGCCCGCCTCGCCTCGCTCGTCGTCGGCGCGCCGATCGGGCTCGTGGCGATGGCGGACGGCCAGGTGGCCGGCCAGCACGGCCTGCAGGATGCCTCCGCCCTTGAACTATGCGCCACCATTCTCGAGGAACCGCCGGCCGTGGTCGTGCCGGACACGCTGATGGACCCGCGCTGGCGCTTCGATCCGCTCACGACCGGCCCGCTCGCGATCCGCTTCTACGTGAGCGTGCCGCTGACCGCTCCGGATGGTGGCCGCCTCGGCGCCATCTGCATACTGGACCGCCAGCCAGGCAAGCCACTGCACGAGGATCAGCAGGAATTGCTGAACGGCCTGTCTCAGCTCGCGATGTCGCTGGTGACGCGGACGCCGACGGCCAACGCGGCCTAAGAAGTAAGTAAGTGACTACTTTTTGTGAACAAAAAGTAGCAAAAAAACTTTACTAAACTGGGCCATGGGGATTGGCGGCGTCCGCGGCACCGTTTTAAGTCAAAAGTTTTTTGCGTCTAGTTTTCAAAAAGCCAGCGCTTTCTATCTAAGCTGCCCGGCGCGCGACTTCCTCGGGATCCATCCGCACCAGGGCCTCGTAATCCGCCAGCAGCGCCTCGGTGATCGCGCCCGGCGTGAAAGTCAGGTCCCCGATCTGGCGCACCGGCGTCACCTCGGCGGCCGTGCCGGCCAGGAACACTTCCTGCGCGCCGGCGATGTCGGCGAGCGGGATATGTCGCTCCACCACCTCGATCTGGCGCTTGCGCGCGAGGCCCATGACCGTGCGGCGGGTGATGCCGTCCAGGAAGCAGTCCGGTGTTGGCGTGTGCAGTTTGCCGTCGATGGCAAAGAACACGTTGGCGCCGGTCGCCTCGCCGACATAGCCGTCCCATGTCAGCATCAGCGCGTCATCGAAGCCTGCCGCTTCCGCGGCGTGCTTGGAGAGTGTGCCGATCATGTAAAGGCCGGCCGCTTTCGAGGCGGTGGGGGCGGTTTGCGGGTGCGGGCGGCGCCAGTCGGCCATGCCGAGGCGCACGCCCTTCATGCGGTCGGCACCAAACAGGTTCGGCCACTGCCATACCGCGACCATCAGGTGGATTTTCGTGTGCTGTGCTGACACCGAAAGTTGCTCGGAGCCGCGCAAGGCGAGCGGGCGGACATACGCGTCCGTCAGGTTGTTGGCCTTCAGCGTCTCGATGCAGGCCTGGTCGATCTCGACGGCACTGTAGGGGATATCGAAGCCGAGCAGCTTGCCCGAGGTGATCAGGCGCTCGGTATGTTCGCGCAGCTTGAAGATATGCCCGTCATACGCGCGCTCACCCTCGAAAACCGCGGATGCATAGTGCAAACCGTGCGAAAGGACATGGAGTTTCGCGTCGCGCCACGGTATCATTTCGCCGTCCCACCAAATAAGGCCGTCGCGATCGTCGAAAGGTATCAGCGCCATGGTCAAACGTCTCCGATTGGACTAGCGTAATATGACAGAAAAGAGTTGCTTGTAAGTCAGACTAACTGTCATAGTCGGCCCAGAAAATCCAACGATACCCAACAAGATAGCGAAGCTGCCATGCAAGACACGACAACTCAACCCCAAGCTGCTCAAACGTCGGCCGCGCAATCGCCGCGTGGCGCCAAACGCGAACCCATGGCCGCCGCGACCCATGCGCAGCCGGGTGCCGGTTTGCTGTTCCTGCGCGAGGAGGAGCTGCGGGTCGCCCAGGACATTCTATTTTTCGCGATGCGCGACCTTACCGCCTCCGCCGACGGCATGCTCGCCGAACTTGGGTATGGCCGCGCGCATCATCGCGCCCTGCACTGGATCTCGCGCCGCCCCGGCCTGAAGGTGGGCGAACTGCTCTCGATCCTCGGCATCACCAAGCAAAGCCTCACCCGAGTCCTCGGCCCGTTGATCCGCCAGGGCTTCGTCGCCCAGGTGCCTGGGCAGTCGGACCGCCGGCAGCGCCTGCTCACCCTCACCGATAAAGGGACCGCGCTTGAGCGCAAGCTGTTCGAAACCCAGCGCGACCGTCTGATGGCCGCCTACCGCGAAGCCGGCGGCCCGGCCGTGGACGGGTTCAAACGCGTGCTCCGCAGCCTCACGATGCAGCAGGGCCGCGACTATATCGACGGTCTGGAAGCCCAGCGCTCGCCCAAGGGACCACGCGCGGGCGGCTGATCCATGAGCGGGCTGGCGTCAGAGACGGCGCATATCCTGCTGGTCGATGACGACGCACGGCTGCGCAGCCTGCTTACCCGCTACCTCACCGAAAACGGTTTTCGCGTCACCGCCGCCGAGAGTGCCGCTGCCGCGCGCGACCACCTGCGCTTTCTCGACTTCGACCTTCTGGTCCTCGATGTCATGATGCCGGGCGAAACCGGCCTCGAGCTGACGGGGGACCTGCGCGGCGAGCGCGCGCCGGCCTTGCCGATCCTGCTGCTGACCGCGCGCGGCGCGCCAGAGGACATCATCGCGGGCTTTGAGGCGGGCGCCGACGACTATCTCGGCAAGCCGTTCGACCCGCGCGTCCTGCTCGCGCGCATTCGCGCCATGCTGCGCCGCGCGCAGCCGCCGGCGCTGCCCAACGGCCCGCTGCAGCTCGGCCAGATGATGTTCGAGCCGGCCCGCGGCGAGCTCGTCGGCCCGAGCAGCCGCGTGCGCCTCACCGGCGCCGAGCTCGCTTTGCTGATGGCCTTCGCGGCCCGCCCGCACGAAATCCTCTCCCGCGAAACCCTCGCCGCCGCCCTGGCGCTCGATGATGTCAACGAACGCGCGATCGACGTGCAGGTCACCCGGCTGCGCCGCAAAATCGAAGCCGACCCGCGCGAGCCGCGGTTCCTGCATACCGTGCGCGGCAAGGGATACGTCCTGAAACCAGGACCATGAAGCTCCGCGTCGGCTCGTTCTCGGCCGACCACCTGCTGCGGCGTTTCCTCCCCCGCAGCCTGCTCGGCCGCTCCCTGCTCATCGTGCTGGTACCGCTCGTGCTCCTGCAGGCCGTCGCCCTGCAGATTTTCTACGGCAGTCACCTGGACGCGCTCTCCCGCCGCCTTGCGGACAGCGTCGCCGGCGAGGTCGCCTTCATGGTCGACGAGATCGACCGCGCGCCCCAGCTGCGCACGACCCTGATCGACGAAAGCGATCAGCATTTCAGTTTCAGCACCGTTTTCCTGCGCAACCAGGTGCTGCGCCACCTGCCGCCGCCCGACGCGCCAGGTCCGGTCGATGACGACCTCGCCACCGAACTCGCGAGCGACCTGCACCGGCCGTTCAATGTGGAGTGGAACACCGCCCCGGCCTTCATCCGCATCAACATCCAGCTGGCCGACGGCGTGCTGCGCGTCGATGTCCCCCGCAAGCGCCTCTATGTCGGCACTCTCTATATCTTCCTGGTCTGGCTGATCGGCACCGCCGGGCTCCTGTTCGGCATCGCCGCCCTTTTCCTGCGCACCCAGGTCCGCGGCATCAAGCGCCTCGCCATCGCCGCCGAAGCCTTCGGCATGGGCCGCGACCCTGGCCCGATCCGCCCGGAAGGCGCTATCGAGGTCCGCCGCGCCGCCTCCGCCTTCAACCGCATGCAGGAACGCGTCCGCCGCTTCCTCGCCCAGCGCACCACGATGCTCGCCGGCGTCTCGCACGACCTGCGCACGCCTTTGACACGCCTGCGCCTCGCCCTTGCCATGCTCCCCGAAACACCGAGCGGCGAACTCGACGACATGGCCCGCGACATCGAGGAGATGGAAAAACTCATCGCCATCTACCTCAGCTTCGCGCGCGGCGAGGGCAGCGAGCAGGCGGCCATCGTGGATGTGTCGCTCCTGCTGGACGACGTGGCGACCGCCGCCCGCCGCGCCGGTGCCGGCATCGAATGCAATGTCCCCGACGGCATTGTCGCCACCATCCGCCCCGAGGCCATCCGCCGCGCGCTCACCAACCTGGTCGACAACGCCCGCCGCCACGCGGCCATGATCTGGCTCGGCGCCGCCGTCCGCGGCCGCAGCCTGCGCATCACCATCGACGATAACGGGCCCGGCATCCCCGCCGCCAAGCGCGAAACAATGTTCCGCCCATTCGAAAGTGCAGACCCGGGCGGCACCGGCCTCGGCCTCGCCATCGCCCGGGACATCATAGGCGCGCATGGGGGGGATATTTTGTTGCTGGACCGTCCGGGGGGCGGGTTGCGTGTGGTGATTGATTTGCCGGCTTGAGGGAGAGGGAAAATAAGCACTACTTTTTGTGAACAAAAAGTAGCAAAAAAACTTTGCTTTGCTGGGCCATGGGCGTTGGCGATATCCCCGGCATAGTTCCCAGGGCAAAAGTTTTTTGCTTATTTTTTCAAAAAAGAAGCGCTTCCTTCCTTAACTTGTGCCCGGCACAAACAGCGCCGCGAGTGCCGCACCGTCCGGCGTGCCAAGGCCTGTGCAGGCATCCCATCCCGGCCCGGCAGTGTAACCGATCTCGCTACCTGCCGGTTTGTTGGTGCCGGTCGTGATATCGTTGGTGACGCCGCTGGCGGTGTAGAGTTTCGAGGGGATGAACCCGATCGGCGTAGCGGCGTTCTGGTTGATCAGCGCGGTCAGCCCGGCCCAGAGCGGTGCGACGGCGCTGGTGCCGCCGACGACTTGGGTCTGGCCGCTGACGACGATGTCGTAGCCGGAATTCGGGTCCGCGTTGCCGGCGACGTCCGGCACGCCGCGCCCCGGGCCGCCGCCGTTGGCGCTGGCGGGCAGGGTGATGCCGCTCTGGAAAGCGGGCACGGGATAGGCGTCGCTGATCCCGCCGCCGGTGCCGCTGTTGCCTTCGTTCCACACGGTTTCCGCACTGATTTTGCCGTCAGTGACCGTGATGAGCGTGCCGCCGCAGCCGATCGCCCAGGGGCTGGACGCGGGGAAATCCACATGGGCCTTGCCGTCGGTCAGGCCATCCGTCGCGAGGTTGTCGCCGGCCGCGACGAAGACCGAGATGTTGAGGTTCGCGGCGTCCTGCAGGGCGCTGGTCATCGCGTTGCGAGATTGCGCGGACCAGGTAGATTCCGGGCCACCCCAGCTGATCGAGATGATGTCGGGCTTGTTCGTGGCATCCTGCGTCGCGGTGGTGATCGCATCCACAAAGCCGGCATCGGTGTTGACGGTGAAGTACACGGCGATTTTCGCACCCGGGGCCGCGCCGCCCGCAACCTGGATGTCGAGGGCGACTTCGCCATCCGCGCCGTCATCGGGGGTGGGCGTGTTGGCCCCGCCATCGACCGGCACGGCCACGACCTCGGGGGGGCGCAGCCCCATGGCGGCAAAGGCCGCCCGCGTGTCGGCGTCGTCATAGCCGCCGCCGAGCTCGATCAGCCCGATGCACTGGCCGGCACCGGTGACGTCGGTCGGGAAGTTGTAGAGTTTCGCGACCGCGTTGGGCAGGAAACTGGTCCCCTTCTGGGCGGCGGGGCGGATGATGAAGCGCGGCTCGGCGATGGGCCGTGTGTCGATCCCGAGCACCGCCTCCGTGATATCCGCAATGTCGGGCGGCAGGCGCAGCATGCCGGTCCGGCCGCGAAAAGTTTTCGCGCCGTGGCGGTAGGCGTGCAGTTTGGTGCCAAACGCCTGTTCGATGACCGCCGTGGTGCCGCGCAGGCGGACCAGGCGCCGCCCGAGGGGCGCTTCCAGCACGTCCAGCCCGTTCGCCTTCGCGAAAGCCATGATCTGTGCCAGGTCCGGCGCGTGGGCGGTGTGCCGGTGCCGCGCGCTCGCCTCGCGGGTCATGCCCGTGGGTTGCGGGCGCGGTTTCAGGTAGAGGCTGACATCGATCAGCTCATCGGCCGGCACGGGGCCGAGGTTTTGCCCGTGCGGCGCGGGTTTGTGGCTGGGTTTGAACTCGACAGAGGGTTCCATGGCCATTGGGTGTCTCCCGGAAACCATGGAGATGGTAAGTGAGCGGGTGGGAAGTAAGGCAGGGCTTCTTTTTTGAAAACAAGAAGCAAAAAACTTTTGCTCTGCTGGGCCATGGGCTTTGACGCCTTCAGCGCCCATGACCCAGATTCTCAGAGTTTTTTTGCTACTTTTTGTTCACAAAAAGTAGATTCTTACGACCCCCTGGTATTCTGCGCTTCCGCCTGCAGGTCCGCGGCCCTGGCGAGAATCCGGTCCTCGAGCCCGCTGGCGGCCGCCGGATCGGCCGGCTGGTCAACCCATTGGCCGTTTTGCAGCACCTGGTGGAACAGGCTCACCTGGATGGCGTTCGCGGTCATCTGTTTGCTCAGGATGTACGCGTTGACCTTGAAGCGTTCGCCGGGGGTGGCGGGGGGGACGTACCAGTCGGTGATGATGACGCCGCCGAACGGATCGGCGGAGACCAGCGGCATGAAGGCGAGGGTGTCGAGGGTGGCGCGCCAGAGATAGGCGTTCACCTGGATCTGCGTTGCCTGATTGGCGGTGCCGCCGCTGCCCTTGCCGAAGGTGAAGAGCGAGCCGCCGGTGTTGGTGGCCATGGCGCCGGGCAGGTTGGCCGTCTCGGGGTTATAGATGTTGGTGTTTTGTGTCGGCTGTGTGCCGCAGGCCGTCAGTGTCAGCGCGCCCAGGAGCCAAGCGGGGGCAGCGGTTTTTCCAAAAATACGCAACGTCACTCTCCAAACCCTGAAACTGCGGGGTGTTTAGCCCTGAAAACCCTTGGCCGCCAAGGGCTCGCAATGGTTGGCAAAGAAAAAGGGTGACGGTTGCCCGTCACCCCTCTCTACAGCTTCGAACCGAAGGTTCAGGCAGTTACCACTTGAAGGTGGCGCCGGTCGAGATCGCCTGGAACTGCGCCTTGTTGTGCAGGTATTCGCCGATCTGGTGCTTGTAGCCGTATTCGTACTGCACGAAGAGGCTCAGATCCTTGCCGACGACATAGTTGCCGCCGAGGGCAGCGCCGTATTCCTCGAGGGTCTTGCCGATGGTCTTGGAGCCGGGGATGTAGGCGCCCGAGGTCTGGCCGTCGTAGAAGTTGCCGCCGAGCACGTAGGGCCCGAGCACATAGGTGGCGCCGACGATGTAGGTCAGGCCGTCGCGCGCGCCCTTCGGCTTGAACGCGAAGCTGTCTTCGGTGGCGCCGCCTTTGACGTCGGCGCCGAGGGTCAGGCCGGCGAAGGTGGTCTGGCCACCGATTTCGTAGACGCTGAGGTCGTCGTAGCCATAGTGGAGGTCGGACGTGCCGAGCGCGCCGGGTGCGCCGTCATAGGCGATCGGGGCGCCATGCAGGTAACCGGCGGACAGCTTGGTGACGAAGCCCATCGACTTGACCGAGTATTCAACGGCGGCGTCGATGGTGTTCTTACGGCGCTTGCCCTGGTCTGCGGTGAAATTGGAAGCAGATTCGCTGCTGCAGACCGAGGCGGTGGCGGAGCTCACGGTGGTGCCGTTAGCGCAGTCAGCATAGCCTTCTTTGAGGCCGTTCGAGCTCGGCTCGTAACCGAAGCCGCCCGAGAAGCCGGCGATGACCGGGGTCAGGTACACGACCTTGGAAGTGGCGTAGAGGGCGGAGGCGTCGGCGAAGATGAAGTTGCCGGGGGTCGCGCTGGAGGGGACGGCCGAGAAGATGCCGCCATCCGTGTTGAGCTGCGCGCCGTCGCCGAAGGCCTCGATCACGCCGGTCTGCATCAGCGTGAAGGCGCTGTCGCCCTGGCCGAGCCGCACGAAGCCGGCTTCCGGCGTGCCGATATAGCCATAGGCGCGTTTCACATAGATCGCCTCGTCGCCCGAGGTGCCGGCCGTGCCGGTCTTGTTCTGGGCGGCGACGCCGGCATCCGACGTCGAGGTCCGGAGCTCGATCTGGGCGCCGTAGGCAACGCCGCTCAGCGTCTCGGCGTCAAAACCGGAATACAGACGGGCGTCGCCGTCCGAGGTCACGGGGTTCAGCTTGTCGGCGCCGTCGGTGTTGTAGGACGATCCGATGTCGCCGATGCTGAACTGCAGGTAGCCGTTCAGGTGGACGACGATGGTGCCCGGGGCAACCGGCTTAACGGGCTGGGCCAGAGCGCCACCGGTGGTGGCGAGCAGCGCGCCCAGCGTGGCCGCTGAGGCCATCAGTAACTTGCGCATTAAAAAGTCCTCCAAGAGAGCCGGTGGTCCGGCGAATTGCGTGAGTCCAAACCCTGTCTTCGGAGCGAGCCGGTACGTTCGCCGACGCGTTCGCGTGGGCCTCTTAAAAGCGGTTAGCCGACGTAGAGGCAATGACCGATCCGCAATCTTCGGGCAATTCATTTAGACTGTGGCTTGCTTGCCACATTTATATGACATTCCGATGAAATATGCTGAAAATCGTCAAGGCAACTCGTGATTTTTGCTGCAGTGCAGCGGCGTCATCGTAATCGTATCGGTATTTCAACGGTAACAGGCGGGCGAAGTTTTGCACGCATTTACCGCGGTGATGACGTTTGGAAACATTAACAGAGCCGCGTAACGCTCTACCGGAGAAACGCCTCGATGGCGCCGGCGCCGGCAGCGCTGCGCCCTAACCTGCGGATCGTCGAACCGTCGATCCCGCCGAGCGCGTAGGCCAAGGCGGGGGGCGCATGGCGCGCGAGGCGCTGCCATGCCGCCACGCCGAGCGCTGCCGCCCCGGGATGGCTGGCGGTCGTGAATACCGGCGAGCAGAAAATGATCGCCGCGCCGGCCTGGCGCGCGCGCCGCACTTCGATCGGGCTATGCGCGGACGCGGTGATGAACGTCGCCGCCCGGCACAACCCCGCTTGCCGGCCGCGGCGCAGATGCACGCCCGCGCGTAAGCTCAGGGCGAGCGCCGGATCGCCCGGAACACTCAGCCACAACCGCCGCGCCCGGCATATGCTTGACACCCGCCGCGCCAGAATCGCCCGGTCCGGCACTTCGTCATGCCGGAAAACCACCCCGCACAGCCCCGCCGGCAGCCGCGCGATGATCCCCGCCGGGTCCGGCGTGCGCGCGGTATCGGTGAAAAACCAGAGCGGCGGCGGCCGGCCAGGCCGCTTTACCCTGCGCGCCCAGGTGACTAACGCTGCGTCCATGACCGACAATAATATGATCGCCAGCAAACTCGAAAGTCTGCGCACCCGGATCGCGGCCGCGGCCCGCGCCGCCGGGCGCGACCCCGCGGCGGTGACGCTGATCGCGGTCTCCAAGACCCACCCGCTGGCGGCGGTGCAGGCGGCGATGGCTGCGGGACAGACCGTGTTCGGCGAAAACCGCGTGCAGGAGGCGGCGGAGAAATTCCCTTGTCCCGGGGCCCGTCTGCACATCATCGGCGCGCTGCAGACCAACAAGGCGCTGGCCGCGGTGCAGCTGGCCGACTGCATTGAATCCCTCGACCGCCTGCGGCTCGCCGATGCGATCGCGAAAGCCGCTGACGCCGCCGGGCGGATGCCGGACCTGCTGGTGCAGATAAATATCGGTGACGAGCCGCAGAAGGCGGGCGTGCCGACCGCCGAGGCGGACGCCTTCATCCGCGACATGCGCGCCCGCTTCGGTGCGGCGCTGCGCGGGCTGATGTGCATTCCCCCCGCCGGGCAGCCGCCATTACCCTTTTTCCATCACCTCGTGGAGCTCGCCGACACGCACGGGTTGCCCATTCGTTCCATGGGAATGTCGGAGGATTTCGAGGCGGCGATCAGCGCGGGGGCGACGCATATCCGGATCGGCTCGGCGCTGTTTGGCCATCGCGAAACGAATTTTTGACGTCATTTCGAGGAATTTGAGGCCGGGCCGGCAAAAAATTTTAGTAAACCTAATTAAATCTTAACTTTAGGGGGGCAAAATGCCGTTTGAGCCCTGGGCGAGACGCGCCGAAGGCTGTATTGGCTCATATAGCAATCTTCTTGTAGCAACCTTCTTGCGTTCACCGTCGTTGCTGTGTCGTTTCGCGGTGGCACGCATTTCTACTTTCTGCTGGCCTGTTATACGTGGTCCTGATCTCATGCGTAGTCGCGGTTTCGTGGTTCTAGACGTTCAATTCCCAGATGTGTGTGGGCGCCCGCGAAAAGGCTTGTCGTCGTTGGACCGTCCCTGCGTTTCGCTGCAGCTGCGGTATACCGGGACGTCCGCGCCGTGATCAGGTTATCCGTTCCGTTCCGTCAGGCGCTCTCCCGGCTCACGCTGCCGGTGATGCTGATGTTCTCGCTCGGCCTCGTGCTGATCGGCCGCGCCGACCAGAATTTTTCCGGACATCTGAGGACCGACCTCGATGATCTGCTCGCCCCCGCTTACGGCCTTGTCTCCGCGCCGATCGCCGCGGCCGAGCACGGCACCGGCGTCATCGGCCAATTATTCGACTTGGAAGCCGAGAACGCCGCGCTCAAGGCCGAGAACGAGAACCTGCTGCAATGGCAGGCGGTCGCCATGGCGCTCGCCGCTCAGAATGACGCGCTGAAGGCCACGCTGAAATTCGTGCCCTCGCCAACACCGAAATTCTACACCGGCGAAGTCGTCGCCGATCTGGGCGGTGTCTATGCCCGCTCGGTCCTGGTCGCACTCCCGGCGACCAACGCGGATCCCGCGGGCATGGTGGGCGCGATCGCCATGGATGGCCGCGGTGTCGCGGGCCGCGTCGTCGAGGCCGGCACCCGCTCCGCCCGCGTGCTGCTGATCACGGACCTCAACAGCCGCATCCCCGTCGCCCTGGGCACCGCGGGCTCGCCGGCGCTGATGACCGGCACGAACGGCGCGGACCCCGCTTTGCTGTACTGGGCGCCGGGCCAGCCGCCGGCCGAGGGGGCCATGGTGCTGACAAGTGCGGCCGGCGGCGCCTTCCCGCCCGGCCTGCCCGTCGGCATCGTCCACTATAACGCGCAGAACGACCCCGTGGTCCTGCCGCTCGCCGATCTCGATGCGCTGCGCATGCTCCGGCTCTTCAGCTACCCGGAAAACCTCCCGGTGCTGACGCCGATCCCGCGCGATACCCACAAAACCAGCGCGCATAGCCGGAAGCCGTAAATTGGCCCGGGGTCCCGCCATGCGCCGGCGCCCAAGCGCCTGGCGACAGCTCGACGCAGCCTCCCGCTACGCCTTCCCGGTCGGCTTCCTCATCTTCGGCCTCTTCTTCATAGGCTTGCCCTTCGGCCTGCCCGGACAGGCGGAACTCCGCCCGGTCTACGCCATGGCCTGCGTCTTCTTCTGGTCGCTCTACCGCCCGTCCTCGCTCCCCGCGCCGATCGTGGCCCTCACCGGCGTGCTGCTGGACCTGCTGGGCATCTCCCCGATCGGGCTCTGGGCCGTCCTCCTGCTCATCCTGCAGGGCGTCACCCTGGCCGCGCGCCGGCGGCTCATCCCGCAAAGCTTCTTCCTCACCTGGCTGGTCTTCTCCTGCTTCGCGACCGGTCTGTGCGGCCTCGCCTGGGTCGCGCAGTCGGTCCTGAACCTCGCGCTGCTGCCGCCGCTGCCGCTCATGGTCGAGGTCCTGCTCGCCCTTGGGCTTTATCCCGCACTCGCCGGGTTCTTCATCCGCGCCCATCGCGGACCGGCGGCGGTCGAGTTGGCGTGAGGGACAGGGTAAGGAAGAACTGCTTTTTTGAAAAAAAGCAGCAAAAAACATCGATTAGCCGGGCCGAGGGCCAGGGCGGCCACGCGGGCATGTCCGCCCTTACAGCCTCTGGCCCGGTGTCGGACGTTTACGGCTCCTGTTTCTTAAAAAAGCAGCCCTTGCTTGCCTCCCCCTTTCTATTCATCCTTTCCCCCCGATGAAACGCGACAATAAGGACCGCTCCGCCTTCACCCGGCGCGCGCTGCTCATCGGCACCGCGCAGCTTGGCGTTTTTGGCGCCATCGCCGCCAAACTCTACAATCTGCAGGTCTCCCAGCACGGCAAATACGCGACCTTGGCGCAGGCGAACTCCATCTCCGAGCGGCTGGTCGCCCCTGAGCGCGGGCTCATCACCGACCGTTTCGGCACCATCCTCGCCGGCAACCAGCAGCACTGGCGCGCCCTGTTCATGCAGGCGCTGGCGCCCGACCCGCAGGCGGTGCTGGCGAATTTCGCGCGGCTGGTGGCGCTGAGCGATGACGAGCAGGCACGCATCGCGGCCGACCTGTCGGACCGCCCGGGCTATATTCCCGTGCTGCTGAAAGACTATCTGGACTGGCAGGACATGGCGGCGATCGAGGTCAACACGCCGGACCTGCCCGGCGTCATCGTCGAGGTCGGCGCCAGCCGCGTGTACCCGCTCGGGCCCGGCCTCGCGCATGCCGTCGGCTACGTCGCGCGGCCGAACAAGCGCGAGGCGCAGACGGACACGGTGCTGGCCCTGCCCGGCATGCGCATCGGCCGCACCGGCGCCGAGGCGGCGCAGGACCTCGCGCTGCGCGGCTCGCCGGGTTTCGTGCAGACGGAAACCAACGTGCATGGCGAGATCGTGCGCGAGGTCGCCCATGACAACGGCACGCCCGGCGAGACCGTGGCGCTCTCGATCGATGCCGGCCTGCAGGCCCTCGCGGTGCAAAGTTTTGCCGATAATGCGGGGGCGGCCGTGGTGCTGGATGTGCTGACCGGCGAAATCCTCGCGATGGTGAGCACCCCCTCGTTCGATCCTTCGTTGTTCGACAAAGGCGTCTCGGCCGCCGACTGGTCCGGCTGGATGGCGGATGAGAAACACCCGCTGCAGAACAAGGCGACCTCCGGCCTGTTCGCGCCGGGCTCGACGTTCAAGCCGACCGTCGCACTGGCGGCGATGAAGAGCGGCGCGCTCACCGCCGATACCGTGCTCACCTGCACCGGCTCCTTCACGCTCGGCGACCATGTGTTCTGGTGCGACAACCACACAGCCCACGGCTCCATCACGCTCACCACCGCCCTGCAGGTGAGCTGCGACGTGTTTTTCTACCAGGTGGCGCTGATGACGGGGATCGACCGGATCGCCGAGATGGCGCACCAGCTGGGCATCGCGACCGATCTCGGCGTCGATCTGCCGAACGCCTCGCCGGGCTTCGTGCCGACGCATGCCTGGGCTAAACGGCGCGGCATCTACTGGGCCGAGGGCAGCACGGTCGTGCAGGGCATCGGCCAGGGCTACACGCAGGTGACGCCGCTGGCCCTGGCGACGATGATCGCGCGCGTCGCCTCCGGCGTCGCGGTCGGGCCGCATATCACCCGGCGCATCGGCGGCGCGCTGCAGCCGGGCTCGACACCCAATGCGTGGTTGCCGCTCGACATCGATGACCGGCACCTCGCCGTCGTCCGCCAGGGCCTGTTCGAGGTCGTGAACACCCCCGCCGGCACCGCCTACAAGGACCGGCTGATGCTGCCCAATGTGCAGATGGCGGGAAAGACCGGCACGGCGCAGGTGCATAACGACACTACGGCCGAAAAACAGAAGAATTTCAACGATATGACTCTGCCCTGGGATGAGCGGCCGAACGCGCTGTTCGTCGGCTTCGCGCCCGTCGATGCGCCGCGCTACGCGGTCGCCATCGTCATGGAGCACGGCAACTGGGGTGCGACCTCGGCCGCGCCGATCGCGCGCGACCTCATCACCTACGCGCTGACGCACGACCCGGCCGGCCGCGACACGCCGCTCAACCCCCCCGCTGTCGCCGCATTGTCGAGCGGCACGAACGTCGCCACGGCCGCTCCCGCGGCGGCGGTCCAACCTGGAACGGTGGTCCAATGAACACCTACGCGCTCTCCCTCCACCGTCCGTTCCGTGACCGCTCCTTCGGGCTCGTGCGCAAGTTCCTGCGCATCAACTGGCTGTTCGTGCTCTGCGTCTGCCTGCTCGCGGGGGTCGGCTACGCCGCCCTGTACTCGGCCGCCGGCGGCTCCCCGCAGCCTTACGCCAATAGCCAGATTTTCCGGTTCTTCACCGCCCTGCTGATGATGCTGGCAATCGCGATGATCGATATCAGGGTGATCGCCAAGCTCTCCTGGGTGACGTACGCGCTCGGCATCGTGCTCCTCCTCGTCGTGATGAAGTTCGGCCATACCGGGCTCGGCGCCAAACGCTGGATGACCATCGGCGGCATCGAAATCCAGCCGAGCGAGCTGATGAAGCTGTTCCTCGTGCTGTCGCTCGCGCAGTATTTTCACCGCGCAAGCCACGAGCGCACCGGCAACATCCTGTTTTTGCTGCCTGCCGTGCTCGCCGTGCTGCTCCCGGTCGGGCTGATCCTGAAGGAGCCCAATCTCGGCACCGCCGTCATCGTCGCCCTCATCGGCGGCACCGTGATGCTGGGGGCCGGCGTGCGCTGGTGGAAATTCGCGCTGGTCATCGCGGTCGTCGCCATCGCGGCACCGGTGCTCTACCACCATCTGCACGACTACCAGCGGGCGCGGATCGTCACCTTCCTCAACCCGGGGTCGGACCCGCTGGGGGCGGGCTATAACATCATCCAATCGAAAATCGCGCTCGGCTCCGGCGGGTTTTCCGGCCAGGGCTACCTGCACGGTACGCAGAACCAGCTCAATTTCCTGCCCGAGAAGCAGACCGATTTCGTGTTCACGATCATCGCCGAGGAATTCGGCTTCGTCGGCAGCATGGCGGTGCTGGGGCTGCTGTTCTCCGTCGTCTCGATCGCGCTCTACACCGCCGTGTGCTGCGCGCACCCGTTCGGCCGGCTGGTGGCGCTCGGGATCGGGGCTAATTTTTTCCTGTACTGCTTCGTCAACCTCTCGATGGTGATGGGCCTCATCCCCGTCGGCGGCGTGCCGCTGCCGCTGATCTCCTATGGCGGCTCGGCCCTCACCGCCGTGATGCTCGGGTTCGGCGTGCTGATGTCGGTCCATGTGCACCGCGACGTCGAATTCGCGGTCAAGGATTTTTGAGGCAGCGGGGGTCGCGTGCATCTGCTGGTTTTTGATTCCGGAATCGGCGGGCTTGGCGTCGTCGGTGAAATCCGCGCCCTGCGGCCGGACGCCCGCATCACGTATTTCATGGATAACGGGTTTTTCCCCTATGGCGCCAAACCGGACGAGGTACTGCTCCCGCATCTGGTCAAGCTGATCGGCCAGGCGATCGCCGCACACCGGCCCGATGTCGTGGTGGTGGCGTGCAATACGGCGAGCACGATCGCGCTCTCGGCGTTGCGCGCCGCCTACGACCTGCCGATCGTCGGCTGCGTCCCGCCAATCAAACCCGCCGCCGCGGCCTCCCGCACGGGCCATATCGGCGTGCTGGCAACCGCGGCGACCGTGCGCCGGCCCTACCTGAACGAGCTGATCGCGCGCTTCGCCCCAGGGTGCACCGTATACAGCCTCGGCACCCCCACCCTTGCGGCCCTGGCCGAGGAAAAATTCCGCGGTGCTGCGGTCGACGTCACGGCCGCCATCGCCCCTCTGTTCGCCCAGCCGGGAGCCGCGGCGATCGACGCCGTCGCACTGGGCTGCACGCATTACACGTTTCTGCGCGACGAATTCGCGGCCCTGTACCCGAACGTCGCCTGGTGCGACCCGGCTTTGCCGGTCGCCCGCCGCGCGGTGGAGGTGGCCGCGGGCTTTCCCGAAAGCGATGGCGCCGCTACGGCCTGCTTCACGGCCCCGCCGGCCGATGAGGCCGTGGTGACGGCGCGTCTGCGGGCGATGGGGTTTGTGAATATAAAGGTAAGGGAAGCGCTTCTTTTGTGAACAAAAGAAGCAAAAAACTTTGCTCCTGAGTGCCGGGAGCCGGGCCAGATCCCATGGCCCAAAGTTCCAAGTTTTTTTGCTACTTTTTGTTCACAGAAAGTAGTGCTTACCTAACCTTGCTTCTCCTTATGGTACTCAAACGAAGCATTGATCTTATCCAACAAATGCTGCCCCGCCGTCGTCGGCGCGTATTTGGGAGTTTCGCCCGGCGCCAGGCATGTGGCCAGGCATTCCACGGGCGCCGCGAAATCCGGGTCAAAGAAGAACGGTACCGAGTACCGTTCGTGGCCGGAGACGTTGATGACGCGGTGGAGGGTGGAGGTGAACACGCCGTTGGTCCAGCGCTCCATCATGTCGCCGATATTGACGACGAAGGTGCCAGGGATGGGCGGCGCGTCGATCCAGGTGCCCGCCGCGTTGCGCACCTGCAGGCCGCCGGCGTCGTCCTGTGCGAGGATGGTGAGGCAGCCGTAATCGGTATGCGCGCCGGCGCCGATCTGCGCTTCCGTGATGCGCCCGGTTTGCGGCGGGTAGTGCAGCGGGCCGAGGGTGGTCATCGGGGCATGCAGCCAGGGCTCGAAAAACCTGTCGTCGAGCCCGAGGCTGGCTGCGAAGGCGCCGAGCAGGCGGCGGCCGAGCGCGTCCATCGCGCTATAATAGTCCTCCATCACCGCGCGCCAGCCGGGCAGGTCCGGCCACTGGTTGGGGCCGTGCAGCGGCGTGCCGGCCGCGACCAGCGGGTGGGAGGGGGCGAGGTCCCGCCCGATTTTCACGCCTTCCTTGAAATCGCCGGTGGTTTTCTGCTTTTCGGGATCAAGGTTTTCGCCGCCGATCCTGAACCAGCCGCGATGGCAGGCGGATTTCTCGATCGCGATCCCGGCCTTGTCCGCCGTGGGCAGGGCGAAAAAGCGAGCGGCTTCCTCAAACGTTTGCGCGATCAGCGCCGCCGGCACGCCGTGGTTGGTTATGTAGAAAAACCCGATGTTTTTGCAGGCATGCTCGATCGCCGCGATGGTCACGCGCCGGGCCTCGGCCGGGCCGGTGCCGAGCGGGCCGATGTCGATCACGGGGATCTCGTCGACGGCAACGCGGGCGGCAACGAGGCTGGGATCGAGCTGTATGGTATCGGGCATGGTTACAATGCTAATCCGAAGTTTTACCGGCATCCAGGGGCATTGGCGTGGCAAAGTATCTTCTGGGGATCGACCTTGGCGCCGGCAGCCTGAAGGCGACGGTGATCGACGATGCGGGGGCCGTGCTGGGCGAGGGCGCGTGCCCGATCACGACCAACGTGCCGCGGTTCGGGTGGTCGGAGCAGGATCCGGCGCAGTGGTTCGAGGCCCTGTGCGCGGCGGTGCGCGAAGCCGTTGCGGCGGCGGGCGGGCCTGTCATCGCCTGCATCGGTATCTCGGCGGGGGCACATATTCCGGTGCTGACCGATGCGCAAAATACGGTGTTGCGCCCCGCGATCATGTGGAACGACCAGCGCAGCGCTGCCGAGGCGGCGGCTCTCCAGGCGGCGGCGGGCGATGAGATCCTAGCCGCGTCCCTCAACCGCGTGAACCCGACCTGGTCGCTTGCGATGCTCGCCTGGGTCGCGGCGCATGAGCCTGACGTTTTCGCCCGATGCGCGCGGCTCTATCTCGCCAAGGACTACCTGCGGTTTTGCCTGACCGGCACGTGGGAGACGGATTTTTCGGACGCGGTGGGCGCGTTGCTCGCGGATAACGCGACCAAAGGCTGGTCCGCGCGTCTCGCCGGGCTCATCGGGTTCGACATGGCCCGCCTGCCGCCGATCGTCAGCCCCATGGCGGTGGTGGGCGGGGTTACGCCCGCGGCCGCCGCGCGCACGGGGCTCGCCGCCGGCACGCCGGTGGTTTGCGGGTCCAATGACACGACGGTCGAGCTTTTCGGCGTCGGCGCCATCACGCCCGGAATGGGCGCGGTCAAACTCGCGACCGCCGGCGTGCTGTATCTCGCCACGCAGGGGCCGCGCATGAACCCGCCGGTGTCCTGCTATCCGCATATCGTGGAGGGGATGTTCTATACCGCGACGGGGACGAATTCCTGCGCGTCCGCGCATCGCTGGCTGCGGGACCTGATGTTCGGGCAAGGCGGGTTCGAGGAGATGGACGCGCTCGCCGGCACGGTCTCGCCCGGTTGTGACGGGCTCTTATTCCATCCGTATCTGCAGGGCGAGCGCGCGCCGTACTGGGACCCGCTTTTACGCGCGGATTTTCTCGGAGCGACGATCGCGCATGGCAGGGCGCATTTTGCCCGCGCGCTGTATGAGGGGATCGCGTTTTCGATCCGCGACATTCTGGAGGCGGCGCGCGCGCTGGGGCTGGTGTTCGGGACGATCCGGTTGATCGGCGGCGGGGCGCGGAGTGCGGTGTGGCGGCAGATCATCGCGGATGTCACCGGCCTGGTGGTCGAGCGGACGGAGGCGGGCGATGCGTCTTTTGGCGCGGCGCTGGTCGCGGGGATCGGTGTCGGCGTGTTCGCGTCACCGCAAGATGCGGTGGCGCGCTGCGTGCGGCTGCTTGATACGACGTTGCCGGATAAAGCGACGCAAGATTTTTATGAAAAGATATTCGCAATCTACAAGCAGTCCCAGGCAGCTTTAGCCCCGATCAATCACCGCCTAAGCGAACTGTTGTAAAAATCGATTGGGGTTTGCGGCTGTTCGGCCAACCACGTTTGCCCCTGGGCCTGACGGCCCAAGGGGTGTTTAAAGCAAAGTCCTGGCGTTTTAAGAAACCCTGATTTTCTCATCATCCGGATTGACCGGCTCCGGCGGCAAATGCCCCTCGGCGTCCGGCTTCGCCACATACTCGAACGGGGCCTTGTTCCAGGGCCCGCGCGCATCTTCGCCCTGGCTCAGATTGTACACGACATGCACCGTCTCGTCGGGCTGGATATTCCCGAAGAACGGATCATCGAGTTTGCCCATAGCGTCGAGCGCCTTCATGAACATGTTGGCGTGCGTGATCTCGCGCGTCAGCAGATGCGTCAGTGCCTCGATGGTGCCCTTATCCGTGGTGCGCTTGATCAACGCCTCGTAGGTCTGCCGCGCGCCGGCCTCGGCGGCGATGTTGGCGCGCAGATCGCGCACGACGTTGCCGCCTTCGTTGATATAGGCCGCGGTCCA
>Ga0116231_10000405_pt1 | contig 72747 bp, 61 predicted proteins | sample S1TSphgellanicum_2_FD_89695 | JGI IMG/M metagenome (GOLD analysis project Ga0116231, IMG submission 89695) | Host-associated microbial communities from peat moss isolated from Minnesota, USA - S1T2_Fd - Sphagnum magellanicum MG | ecosystem: Host-associated > Plants > Peat moss > Unclassified...
CGTTCCATCCAGCTCCCGCCGTCGGCCGCCATTGCTTGCTCCTCTCCATCAATTCGACTCCATCCCTCCTCATAATTTCCAGCCGCCAATCTTCCTGGACCACTCAGCACACACCAAGCAAGCAATGCAACTCCATGCAATAGTTAATGGGGCGCCGCAATGAGATGACAACTGATCAGGCAATCTAAACCTTAAAATCAGCCGGCATTTAGTTTTGCGCGGCGACCTAATTTCGCACTACAATTCAACTTGTAAAAATTGAATGGAAGCATGGAGGCTTCCATAATGAGACTTTAAAAAAAATTGAACCTACTTTCTTATGTTTATGTTGAAAAACTATCATTTTAAAAATTTGGATTTAGGTGGACGTACTTTTTGGTCCACTCTACCATGATTGGACCTTCCAACAATGTAATATGAGTGAGATTTTTTTCCTATTAATGGGTTTGTGACAGATTTCATGATAATAGTTCTTCACCAATGTTAGATTTTCTAACTTTATTCATGTCACACTCTATTCAAAGCATAATCTTGCATGTGATGGCATGTGTCACTATTTCGAAATGATCTTGATATATGTCATTTAGATTTATTTCTTAGCTATGTACTATTTATTATGTCCTCACAATAGTTTTAGGGTGGTTGCAAGGTAAAGTGGACCACTTTCAATGAATAAATAGTCCATTAAATTCCTTTTGGTAGTGTTAAAATTATAGTTTATTATGATATCGTTGTTCCAGTAGAGGATTAAAGGCAGTTAATGAGATAATAAAGATTACGTGAATAAAAACCTAGCTAGATAACTCTTTTAAGATGCATGTTAAAAGAAATAAACATTAAATTTTATTTTTAAAATGAATATGATATGGACTTTTGAAAATTAAATCCATTTCAAAACATTTAAAAGTCCTTTTTTTTTTAAGGTTAAGGTTTCTCTAACAATTTTTTTTCATTTATGTTACTTATTTGATATATGATATATTAGGTCCCTATAAGAAAACCAAAAACAATTCATAAACAAAAATGTATTTGTATAAAATTACAAACAAAAAGCCAATACATATTTTTCAATTTCAAAAGTCTAATATTCTATATTTGGAAAACATATGTTATATTTTTTTATGTAGATGTCGTCTTACTCAAGGTGAGAATTTTAATTCATTGGTAAATTTGGCATAATGACGATATTATAGTAGGAATGTTATTTTGTGAACATGTGAGCGTGAGCATGAGCAGAAAAGGATATCCCAAAGTATATTCTCCACACATCATTAAAATATTTTGTGACAAATCCATCCACTATGGCAAAATATTCTCTGACAAAATCATACATGGCAAAATACTTTTTGACACAATTTTATGTGGAAGAATATTTTTTGACACGAAAGAATCTCATGATGCCTACTCCTAAAACAAGGAGATAATTTGCCATGTGGACAACTGACAACAATTTGAATATAGAATTTTACAAAGTCTTGTGCCCCATATGACATGTTAATTTCATGACATTCTATAAAAGCTTGTAGTGTGACACAAAAAATGATCCACCTTAACTTGCACCCACCCTCTATTGAAGCAAAAACGTTTATTGTTATTCAAGGCATCTATTGTAAGAACAAATTCTTGTTTTTTCTGTTATTCCTTCATCATTCAAGCACATTTTAAAACAAAAAAAAATTCCAATTATGTAAGTAGTCCAAGCATTCCACATGTACATTATGACGTGGTTAATGTGTAAGAATTTTTGCATCTATTAAGGAATATTTAAATTCTTTTGACGTGGTAGCATTTCACACACTCATAGATAGCATTATTGAATGCATTGTGATGGCACCCCAATTTAAGAATAACATTACTTAATTCATTTACCATCTTTTTAAAACATGAAATTTTTATTGATCTTGAGCAATGAGGTTGGCTCCAAAGTCCACATGCAACTTAACAAGCTTTCATAATTATCATTAGTGGTATGCTCCACATTGAACTTTGAACATGCAAGGATTGTGATCGATATTTGGGTCCTTGAGATTAATTTGCATTCTAGCCTAGTTGAGTTCAAATGCACTTGTCAACATTCTTATAATTGTTTATAACAAGTTTGAAAAATAAATTTGTGGTTAATGTGTGGCATACATATGGTGTTTGTGGAATTTAGGTTCTAACAACCCATGCAAGGATCTTGGAGAACAACAAGCAATGGGATGGTGAAAGATGTATCATCTCGACCTAGCTTTTGTTCTTTAATAGCTTACAAAGTTACAAGCTAACATTTTGTGGGTATGAATGGGGTTTTCTCAACAAAGGTAGATGGAGCAACCTTCATGGCTATTTGCTAATTCATTAAGAAAAAATCTAGGTGCTTCTAAATGCTTTAATCTCCCACCCACAAATGTAATCACATATTCCACTAATAAAGCTTTTGGTGGTTAAATGTGATTGGTTGTTTGCATGCTTACATTATTTTGTGTGCCATTAAGGTGTAAAAGTTAACTAGTTACTGAGTAGTTTGGTGATAAATGCATGGCCATAGTTGCTAGACACCATAATAACATTGCTTGAAGCACATGTTGCATTTTTCTTCAATGATCAAAATGTGAAGTTGAATTGCAAGCAATAAAGTGCCTCAAATGCATGTGGTTGCATTACAATCACACCCATTTCAATTAATATCTTCCAGTGTAAGTATGTTAAGCAACATTTGTGAAACTCAAACATGAGTTTTGCTAGTGAATTATTCTAGTGGAGTTGAAATGTTCATTAGAAAATTCCCATGGAGTGGGCTCCTTTTTATAAACATATTAATTACTCAACACTAATACATGATTACACCTTCACAATTGTCAAGGGTAGAAATTCTTAAACTAATTAGTGCCATGGGCATCTTAGTAACTAAAAAGGTGGGTGAAAACACACTATGGGTGAACAAATTTTCACCAAAATGGTGATGTATAATTAGTATCATAATACGCAGTAAGTTTAAATTTTGATGGCATCATTTGACAATCCTATAGATAAGCAAAAAGCCCTAGAATGTGCACAACAACATTTTGGAACTCAAATTTCACTTCAAATCAAAATTAATTTCGATCTAATGGTTAGATGAAAAGGATTGAATAAAATCAATGTACACTACATATATAATGTGTAGTTTTTTATCAACCATAGGGTTTCATGTTTGTGGTTCATAAGACATTACTAAACAAAAGAAAAATTTTAAAATAATGCAATGCCCAACTATAAAATCTCTTTCTCTTTCATTTGGTATTGGGTTTTTCTTTAAATACATAAAATATTTTGCCTTTATGGCTGAAAAAAAATTGAAAAAACACATATTTTTAGTGAATTGTCAACCAAAAAAATTTAACTTCCAAATGCCCCTAAATTCAATTAATGTATATCAATAATAATGACCACAAAAAATTCACCAAAAAATTCCACCCACAACCTTAGTTTTGAAGTATGTATGTAATTTTTCATACTTTGTGATGAGTATTATTTCGCCACAAATATATTTCATATGTTGAAGTTCACCAATGTTTGTTGGAGTTTTTTTTTTAAATGATTGTTTTAGGTCTAAATCTAATCCAATATACTTCAAACAAATAAAAATAATCCAAAATGTGATGTCTTTACTTACATTAAAAAACCAAATGCAAAAACGTAATATTTGTGACTATAATTTTTGGGGGGTGTAGTGTGTTTGTACCCAAGTTACTAATGCATGTAGTAACTTACCATCTTATACCAGAGGATGAAACTAATGTGATTAGTTAAATGAATGGTTGGTGGTAATCCACCAATCATATAGAGATTTCTAGGAAGGATAAGGATTAGTATTTGTTATTCAACCAACTTAGTATTGGGATGTGTGGAAAGATGAAGATAAGGATAATGAAGGCCTATTTTTATGGAAGGTATGTGGACCTTGTGTGGTATGGGAGAAGGGAGATTAGGAGGAGGACAAAAGGGGATTGTGGATCATTCCCTTGTATTCGAAATTTATGATTTGAAATTGGTGTGGCTAGGAAAATTCTTTTGGGAAAAAAATTTGTATGTGACATTGGAGTGAAAGGAAGAAAGTATATAAGTAAAATGTATTTTTTATCACTACAATGGAAAGTGGTTGATGGATTTTCATGGTTCTTTGTTGATTATTTTTCTTCTATCTAATGAAAGAAATATATTAAAAAAAGTACATTTCATACTAGGACTGTATAAATTTTCTTATGTTCATATATTAATTATGCGTTTCTTCTATAAGATTAAAAGTACTATCTATTTTTTATGGTAGTCTCTAGAATAAAAAGTACACTTTATCACATGATGGTAGTTGCCATTTGAAGGTAGTAGCAAAGAGGTAGACTTAATATTGAAGGCTTAAAGGGAATGGAAAGTTGTTATAAATGATAAGCAACAATGACATAGGTTTTATAGGTGTTATAGATGATAAATAATAGCCACAGGGTCATAGTTTGCTCGAATGTCTACAAAATATTGTCACACACATCTTTTTGTGTGATTTTTCAAACAAAATACCATATAATGCAATGTCAGGTGCTTTCTAATGAAAATTTGAATTTGCAATAATGTAATATGCAACAAACACATCATAAAAATGTTGAAACATATCCATGATTATGAATATAAATAGTATTTTGGTAGTATTGTAAAAATACCAAATTTCTATATCGTTGAATAAATACCTCATACATGTATGGAAATGTTATGTTTATAACTTTTTTTTGAAGAAAAATTGGTGTATCTTCATCAATGTCCATTAGATACATCATTTCACCAATTTTTAAGCCCATCCATTAATAATGATTAAGTGCACCATTAGTAGTCATAACCGCTGTTTAATTTTTTAAATTTTGGATTCTAAAATAATTTTGAAATTATATATATAATTGTGAATACATCATGTACATATCATAAAAATTTGGAATCAATTTAATGAGTAAAAAATACATAATTTACACTTTTAAAAACTTGTGACTACTACTTTAAAACATTTTTGACACTAAAAGCACAATTTGAATTTTTTTTTTTAATGACATAGTTTGGAACTTTTTTAATATACACTTAACATAATATTATCAAAAAAAAATTCAATATTTTTAATGATTTTTGAAAGACATATTTTTAAAAATTCTAAGAATATTAGTTTTTAAAACAACAAAAAAACAACGGTCTAAGGGGGTGGGTGTGGTTCCTTATAGTGTGGTTGGACTTGATTATGCAAACTAGTGTATTTGGTTCCTTTTGAAACTATTGAAAATTATCCACATAGGAAAATACTTTAATTTATTAAGAAATGGTATGAAACCAAATTTGAAGGTGTTAACAAGGAGGTATACTAGTGTCACCTATATTTTTATGTTTGAAATTAATCCTCTTAAAGTTGTAGTCATATGGTTTATAAAAAGGTCCCATTTTATTGTTTTTAACCCATAAAATATGACTTCTTTTCATAAATTACCAATAACTTTCATATATTTGAACCTAAAGTGGGTATATTAGTGTCACATGTCATATGGTTTGAATGTTTGAAGATCTTGACACACAGAAAATTATGCAATTCATTTGTTTAAATGAGAAGGTTGGTGGAAAAATGTAAATTATTTTTAGCATTTGAAAATATTGAAAGACTATGAATACATATAAAAAATTGGACACTACACTTAAGCAAACTATGACCCCACAAAGGGTCTACAAGCACTATAAATGGTAGTAGTTGCTACATGAGGTTTGCAAGCAAGTGTGGGTCTTTTTCAAGTCTACATAGGATGGTAGTTGTTGCAAGACGATAACTAAAACATGACAACAACACGACGACAAACAAACAAAAGGCAATCCTTACCTTCAAGTCTTTCCATTTTTTTAAAAATTTATTTTCTACCTAGCAACCCTTTCCTTGATGGTAATTATGTTGTCGAATCCCACGGTTTTACAACAATAACAAGTATTTACATAACATTGTTGCATATTTGAAGTGGTCCTTAATCACTATGCCCAATGCTATTGGATTTGATTAATTGAAATCCACATCCCTTAAGACTAATTTTATTAATTAAATGTTCACTGAGTCCAAGAATAAACTAAAACTCATTAAGAGTTTTTTTTAGATTTCCATCAAAGTCCACAGGCAGCGAGATATCATTACTAGAAATCTTGTCATTTGCAACCAGTCACTATGCAACTGACATGCAATTGGTTGTCGTTTGTAAGTATCTCGATCATGTTTGCAACTATAAATTTGATATTGTATAATTTTTCAGCCATACGGTTATGTGTGCAACTAACGTGCAACTACATGTGTACAACATGGACACATGTCATAAAAATGATGGCCTAAACTTATACATACTTAAATTATTATACTTAATATATATACATAGGTTATGTATAATAATATTATGTGCCTTTAGTATTAAGGTTAACCCCATGCTAACTTAGGCTAACCTAAACTAACCTAAGTTAAACTAACCATGGCTAATTTAAATTAGGCTAAACTAATTATGGCTAAATTAACAATGGCTAAATTAAGTTACGCCAAACTAATTATGGCTAAAATAAAATATGCTACATTATTTATGGCTAAAATAAATTAAGCCAAACCAATTATGGTTAAATAAAATTAATTTAAAATATTTATGGCTAAATTAGATTAAACTAAGACTAAAAATGGCTAAATTAAATTAAACTAATATAACCCATGGTTTAAATATATATTGCAAATTTTTTAATTTTATTTTTCAAATATATTTAAATATTTTATTTGGCGAGTAATTTTTTTTAGTTTTATTTCATTTGGAATCCTTTTTTTTAAATGTAAATTTGATTGAACAAACAATTATTAATAATCAATTAATATGATAATATTAAAATTTATAATAAATATTCATAATTATCAATTAAATGTTTATTATAATTATAATGATTATCAATTTTATATATTTATAATTCATAATTTATGTTATAATATTAATGTAAATAGGCGACACAAATTAACCTCCAAGTACACAAACATTTTAAGCTAATTACTAGTTTAAACTATATAATAATGTTAAAATCATAGTTTCAGTAAGTAATCATAATTATTAAAAATATTCTACTATCATCTTTGAAGTGCAAAAGAAAAGGAATAATGAAAAATTAACAAGAAATTTTTTTTTTAAAAAAAATTTTCCAAGTTAGAAAATGTTTTTTTCTTTTTTTCTTTGGACCCCTCCTACTTTCAAACCTCATAACTTTCTTATTTATTATTCATTTTAAACGATTTAAAATGTTATAGGAACGTCATCTAAAGTTCTACAAATCATGTTGAACTTTAATAGCAAAAAAATAACATAAAAGGAACTTTTCGGGTGTTTAAGAGTCGGCCTTTATAGTGTTCAATGGTTTTTGTTCTAAGTTTTTGACCCCCTTTACTTTGGGGGGCCATAACTTTCTTATTTATAATCTGTTTTCAATTATTATTAGTGTGTTAGATGCGTTAAAAGGAAGGCTTCAAAGTTTGTTTAGACACCAGAAGCAACAAAGCCCTCCCCTAGCTGCTATACTCTAATACATTAGTTGCATCTAATGTGCAACTAAGTTGATTCATGAAGTATGCAATGGAATTTTTTATCCCATATCCTTTGGCTTCCAATTCTATTTGGTTCAATATATAACTAGGAACAATAACTTTGTAAGAACCAAACACTAAATGCCATTGGGGATGAGTAATAAATAAAGTTTAACCTTTATGAAATGGTTAATTTTTAAAATAAAATAAAATAATTCTAATTTTACCTTTATAGCCTAAACTTAGTTATGTTCAACCTACTTACATACCTAAATAAAACCTACTTATCTAATAGGGTTTAATAAGTACCTACCTACTTAGGCAACATGTGTCAACATCTTATTAGCCATAAATTGGACGACTTAAATTTTATTAATTAATATTTTAAAATTAAAAAATAGGTGGGCCTTAATTTCCATGTGTCATCATATAATTGGAGTTTAAAAAGACATGTGTCAAATGCTCAATGCAGGTTCCATGGTGTGCCACGTGTCATCATCTTAGTGGTAGAAACTTTAATCTTTGAGATTAATGCAATGAATTTTTTTAATTTGAAAACACAAAAATAATTAAATAGTGACACTTGTCCACAAGCTAGTTGTCCAATTTTTAAACACATGTCATATTTTTATTAGTTACATTGTAGTTGCAAGGATGGTTGTACATAAGGTGCAACTACATTTGGATTAGTATGTATGGATGAGCATGTATATTAGCACCGTATATACATGCTGCATACGTAATGTTGCATGCAATTGAATGTCATGTGCAACTTGTTTTAGGCAACTACACAAATTTGCAGTTGCATATGTTGCATGCAATTGAATTTTAATTGCAAATGACAGTTGCAAAACTCAAAATTTCTAGTAGTGTATACATATTTAAATTATGAATATAAGTTTGGTATAAATAATGAATATTTAGTGTCCCAGGTGGACAAAAGTGGAGTTTAATGAATGGGTTAATGCATGTGGTGGAATCATAGCTAGTGGGCCACCTCCTAGGCATTCCAAATCATTGGCATTTCCACTCAAAATATGCATATAATCCACTTTAATGTAGTTGGCCCATCTCCCTAATAACATCTAAGATGGAATGTTTGGTGGATAGGGGACATGTTTTGTTGTAGTGTTAAGGCAAGTCACCCTTTTGTAATGACCATGTCGTTTTTGTTGCAACATTTTTGTTCGAATATTATTCATTTAAATTAATCCCCAAATTAATGAACATGTTTAAGATTCGTTAAAGGGATAAATAATACGTATTAGTTAAAGTTGATGGGTGGTGGATACATTAGGGTAAAGTGACAACTAGGTTAAGGTTAGGTGGTAGTTACATTAAGGTTAAGAGGTTATTTGGAAGAGTATTTATTGGAATGGTTTTGGGTAGTTCTTCATTATTTTCTACGAAGTTTTTTGGCATATAAAAGCTTTTAAAATTTGATGTTAATTCGCTTGCGAGCAATAATTTTATGATTATAACATTTCAAACATATGAGTTTCTCATTTCTTGTAAGTTAATCCAGTTACATCTTTTGATGTTTCACATCTTCTTCTTTTTTTGTTATTTCCAATAGTTTTTATGTCAAGGTTGCACCTTTAAAATTCATAATGATTCTTTCACCTTTGGCACCATCATTTGTTATCCCTTTTTTTGTAACAATTTTTGCATTGCACTTGAATTGTATATAGAATTGTATCCTTATACCATATTTCATCAATGATTTCCTATCAATACAACATGTCCTTTTGTAATTCCTACTTTGTTGTTGAAATTTTTTGTTCAATAGGATTGATTACCTATTCTTTAAAGTGAATTTCTTGTTCCATATTGGTATCTTCCATTTGTCTAGTTGTCAATTCTTGTTGCTTGAATTTTTTTTGTAAATGTTTATTGTTCATTAAAAAGTTAGTGTATGTTGACCCATTTCAAGATTTTTTGGGCCCTAGTTCTTTTGTAGTCTTCCATGTGGTCCCATTTCTCACCTTTATCCCCCATGTCAATTGTGCTTCCGATCCTCTAAAAGATTCATCCAAAAACATGTAGGGTTTGAGTTTGTTGACATTGACTAAAATAGGGTTAAGGTTGAATTTGTTAAGAGCATATTGAATCACGTAAGGTCCAAACCATCATTGTTTAAATTTCCCTTTATGTGCTTTGTTTCCCTTGGGAAACCATTGAAGAACATAATTTCCCCAATTTTGAAGGATTTCCCTTTGTTATGTTGTTGTGACCACAAAGTTCCATTCCATTGATTAATTTATCCAACCTCAATTGCCAATGTCATTATTTCATCTAACTTCTTTAGTTCAACAATCATGTTTGTGTGTATCCTAACAAGATTTTTATATGTTTTCTCATTGGTTAAAAGGTTGAAAGAAAATACATTTTAGCAATAGGGAAACAATCCATATACCAATTAGAAAGGAATATATCTTGTAGCTCCAAAAGTAAAATTGTGTAAGCTAAAAATATTTTGGTTAGATGTTCATCCTGATTAGTTTGGTCAATAATTAATGTACCAATTATTTTATTAGTAGATTCTACTTGCCCATTATCGTAATATGCTATAAAATTAGCGTATTTTAGCAAGAAATCATCTAGTGAATATTGAATTGCCTTAGTATTATTTCATGAATGAATTTATTATTATTTATGGTTAGTGAATGTGATATAATTCTTTCTAAGGTCCTAGTAGAATTATAGCATCAATGCCAACATAAGGGGATAATAGTTCTATACTTGGGGTGTAAACACAACACATGGTCTTCTAAACAAGGATGCAAGGCTACTAATACAACATTATGACCATAGTAGTAGCCATTATATTATCTATTTACTAGAAATCCAAAATCTAAAATAGTTGGAACAATATACCTAATTTATAACTAGTGTAAACAACCAATTTTAGAAAAACAAAACAACACAGGGTAAAATCATAGTCAAAGGAGCCACCCAAATGAGCTGTGGACATTCCTTAAAATTGCATTTTTATATGTTTGAAAAACTACAAGAGGAAAATAATAGTTTGGATTGTCATAATGTTTTTGGGAATATTTTCCATTAATTGTAAAGTTTACATCTTCAAAGCTTAACATAAGTCAAAAATGTTTTTGCATGTTCAAAACTTTCAAACCTTGAGAGTAAATAATCCTTTTTTTTTTTTCCAAAAGTCTTTTTTCTACGAAATGTGCACCACTCCTTTTGAAAATTGGAGAGGATTTTTAACATTGATGATTAGAAGGGCAAAAGGACTTGATTTTATTTTTATAACCCATCTGAACACATTTGGTTCAAAAGTGCTTTTGATTCTAAAAGTTATGGATTTTGAAAACGTGGTTTTAACAAATGTTGTTCATATATATGGAATAAAGGGCATGAATGCATAATATACATGATATAAAATCAATTTGTAGCAAAAATGTATTTATATCTAAAATGCAATGTTAAATGGGGTATTTGAAATACAAAATTATAAGTTATAAACTAACACAAAAATGACATGTCATGTGCAGTCCTTGGAAAAGCACTTTTACCTTGGCGCCCCTAGCTCCTTTGATCATGATTTTACCCCCACAAAATTTACAATCTAATGATACATAAAGTTTTTTCATAAACCAAATTCAATAATTTAAACTTCATAGTTCAAAAATCCAATACAAGTAGTTATTATTATTGAACTCCAAATGCACTTACCCTTTCTACTATTGTGTTGCTTTAACAAGACTATTCTACAATCCAAACACACACACACACACACACACCATTAAAACTCAAGTACATCATACCCTCTAGATAGTTTCCTTCCCTTAACTACCTAATTTGTACCAATGTAGATGGCAACTGCCATAAGGTCATATCTTATTATTTTTCCTATCCTCATTCATTTACTCATGTTTTTTAGCGACTATGAGACCAACTTGGGCAAGTTTTGTTGAAGTACAAAAATACAAATTTCACTCTACAAAATTGTAATTGGCTTTTGAACTTTAGAACTTTAGGTTCATTAGTGTTGGAAGAAACTTCACACATGGTATAAGTCTTGTCCATGGGGCAAACATTAATGGGGTTATCTATGATGTGTTTTCAAGATGATACATTAACATTGTGGTGACACCATAATAATCATTTATACATTTTGAAAAATGTTTGGACAAAGGCTAATCCAAGTGTGTTTTTGCTAAAACAAGACAAAATCACCGATGTGACCAAATCTTTATAAACAATGGGTAATCCAATCAAAAAGATGTGACCAAATATGATTGCTCATTTTAAAATAATATTCTTAAAATTGTGCAATTTACATGTCGACATAATTTTTTTAAAAATTATTATGACCCAAAGTGATGCTAGATTAGACTATTATGTAAAGGCATACTAGGAAATTCCCATAAATATTTCATTGAAAAAAAATTGAACACCTTCAAGGAGCATTAAGAAGTAAAATCACATATTACATTATTTTCAACATGCTTTTGGGTACTCCATATGCATTAGATTCATTTCAAACTCTTCCAAATGTATTCATAATACATTAAGAAAAACATAAATTACAAGTTCATCTAAGAAATTCAACATCAATTTAATTTACAACTCGAAACAATGGAAAAAGAACCATGCATTACTTGTTTGATTGACTCATTTTAGAAAAAAATGTGCCCACCCATTTGAGGTACATGTGGTATTTTTTCAACATATTTTGGAAAATTCTTAATGTATTTCAAGTTTTCAACTCTAGTGGATAAACATGCAACTTTGTTCTAGGATTGTTAAACCTTTGTTATTATTTATCAAATGGACTTGATAATTCAATTGAAATGGCCAAATACTAAAATGCGGTGAATATGAGTGGGGTAGATATGGAGATTTATCAACACATGAAGCTCAATATCTTCTCTACAACTCTACAAGCCATTATGTAATTTGTGAAAGACATGTACTATTCAAAGAGCTTTGCTAGTCTTTATTTTCATTACATTATCTTGCCACCTTTTGGGGGTTCTACAATTAGTTCTATTGTGCAATCTTTTGGCAATTGCAATTGCGATTATTATTGGTTAACATTTTCTATGCATTTAAATATTGGATTGGTGTTTTGTGTTAGTTGGTGCAAGTATTAGGTTTTGCAAGTAGTTGACCTTTCAAACCTATACTTTGAGCTACAACTTAATATGTTTCATCAAATTCATGGGTGAGTTATTTGAATATTATGCATTGCCCTAAATTATGCATAAGGACAATATGATATCATTGAGCTATTGTGTTCCTACCTTGCATAGTCCTTTATGAAAGTTGATCCCCCTTTTCACATAAATTATCCTTTGGAATTTGAGGTTCCAAGGTTTTGGCGACATTCAACAACTCATTGCAAAACCTTGCACACATTATGAAGCCTTATAAAAAGGTTGAAGTTATGGACAATGCATTACAACTTTCAATTACAAGGGTTTACACCCATACATGTAACATTGTTTCTAATGGAATGCCAAGCTTCTATATATGTGATGAATGAGCATATGCATTTGTGAGTTTTGAGCCATAGTTAAATAGGCTTAAAATGATCTACATTTTCTCCTTTAATATTTTTTTTGGACTCATAAATAGGTTCTAAGACTATTAATGGGAAATAATTGTTCGATGTTTTATTAGTTTTGCTAGGTTGGAAAATATGTTGTCAAGATTTACTAATATGATTATATTTCTTTTTTCAAACCCTTACCTTGACACATAACTTAAGATAAATTGTTCATTAAAATGTGGACATGGAATTGAAGATGTTGCCACCCTTAACATGAACCCAAACCAAAAGTAAATTCTTATTACAACCAAAAGAAAAACCCAAGCTTATGGGTGGGGAAAAGAAAAAAAATCCATACACAACACTAATTTGACTTTATAATATGTAGTGGGGATTCATAAAAAGTTAATGATGTCCAAAATTCTGCAAATGCAAATTTAGCATTTGAATTATTTGTAATGAATTAGAATAAAATAGAAGAACCCATCCAAGAACCCTAACATTATGGTTGAAATGTAAAATGGCTTGTATTAATTGTCCTTTGAACTTACACACACAATTCCATAAATATCCAAAATTATTCATCTAAATTAAGTCTAAGATTTCCTATCCAAGCTTAGGTTATCAATTTCCTATCCAATGTTTTCATACAAAATATTAGTCCACTTTAAGGGCAAGGAAGGGGTCATTTATGACAAATTCTAGTAGGTGAACGTTCGATGGCTAAGTTGTATATCAAGTACATAGTAAATACATTAGTCACCCTTTCATTTTAGATTTTTCTTTCACAATAATTAGTAAACCAATCAACCTCTTTTTAAGGGTGATATGGCCTACTTCATATAGGTAGCATGGTGGATTGGAATGTTGAGATTTGCAAGAGTAAGGTCAAAAAGGGTTACATGTGAAAAGGCAGGGATTGAAGGGATAAAATTTCAAATTCCCTCCTCCTTCAACAAATTTCCTTCATTATTAAGGGAAAGACAAGATGTCAAGATAGGGAGGGATAAAAGGCAATCAAAGGAAAAGATAATGTGTCCAATGCCCACTTGTTTTGAGTTTGCATGGAAAATTATTGTAGGTGGGTTGTTGCATCCCAAGTTTTTTGTGGTTTTTTTGTTCATGGCAATGTATCGTTATAGATCAAATGTGTCCACACAAGCCACATCACCATGGCTTCGATCACAATTCAATGCCAACTATCCGATTTAACAACTACAACATCATGTGCAAATTATTATCAACATTATGCAATTACATGCCCTTCTTATGGGTGCATAGGAAGATGAAGTGGAGTGCACATTCATAATCAAGATTGTAAAGTTCATCCTAATGGAAATTAACATTCTTTCTACATAAGGATGATCATAGCATTCAAAGCAAATGATGTCTAGAATAAGTGCCAAATTAATTCATGAGATGAGATATGTTGCATAGTTGGGAAGATTATGGTGATCCTTCCTTGGAAATAAAACAAAAACAAACGTCAATCCAACTTACAAAAAATTCCTTCAAAACAAGTTTAGAAATTACATTCTAGTCAATGCCCAATCCTAACTTTCAATCAATTTATGACTCCATTTTTTGCTTTCAATTATTTTCAACTTCCCCATAAATTTTAATTAAATGGATAATAAAATATAGGAAAGAAAAAGTCCCATGTAGCATAGATAGGCAATTATATTAATCCTTCCATGGAATGACTTGCAAATCTATATGTTCATAAAATGTTAATGCAAGTTCAAAAGTTTCTAAATTAGATCCTTGTAGAATGCTTTCTCGGAGTGATAATCACAAATTTGATGCTTGTGGCACCAAAAAAAAAGTTGTGCCAAATGAATCATTGTGGAGGAAAATAGGAGAATTTGTGACTTGAAATTTCATGATTAGTATCAAGTTTAGGATTGATTGATTTCAATTGGTAAAGGAGTATTGAAACATTTTTTCAAGTAATCTCCATCTCATAAGTGTTATCCACGTTGCAAAGCATGACAATCAATGCAAATCAACTTCACATGATGCTATTGTTGTAAAAAAATTGGTCACTTGATCTTTCTTGTACAAATCAACTACCCAAATGGTTATACATCACTCCAAATTTAGCATGGAAATTAATGAACCTCTTAAATAACTAAGCTCCATTCATAAACATACAACATAACATTTTATGTTCAATTTTGTATTCTTTCAAATTTTCACTTAGAAAAAAAATTAAAATCATCTAATTATTTTAATTTAAGCTCAATTTCCACTAATGATTTACTGATCTATCTTTGCAAAGCAAACTCATTAAGGTTGATGAGTCCTTTGTAGTAACAATAGAAAAACACACATTGTGAATTGTACATTAAATGCAATGATGAATGCAATTCTCAATTACTTAGGCATTCATGAGAACAAAATGTTGAAAGCCCTTCCATAATTCCATACAAGAACATAACATGTACACTATCCTTCATATTCCTTCAACAACACTCAACAAAGATTTACAAGCTCCCTCATGGGGAATCCCCTATCTTTGGGGAGGGGATTTGCATGATAATTTATTTCATAGTGGTTAGGTGATCAAAGGGGAAAGTGGGACCATTGGGGTTTTGTTAAAGAGAGAGAAAATTGATTTATCCTTTGAAGCTATCAAGGATTGAACCTCAAACCTCTTTCTATTATCTTATTCAAAACCTTAGTTTATACTAACCAATTGATGAAGCACACTTTCCTTTGTGTAAATGATAACTTTTTCAAAAGGAAAGTTTTGACAATCACCTTGATGATGCTTAGAGAAATTCAAGAACAATAATAAATAATTGATGTTTCTCCATGGGGATAAGTTTTTAAAATCATTTATCAAGCAAATCACAAAGGGCTTAGATGTTGAAAACCTAATTCATTATCATGTTGAGTAAATTGTAGGGGATTTGTGCATTCAATAGTTTTTTAAAGGGAAAATCTAGTTTTTTTTGGGAAATGTAAAAAAGGGATTCAAAATTCTCTCTTGTGACATTAAGTAATATTTACCATTTTCAACCTTTTAAACATAGACCTATGAGATTGAAAAGAAAAATCCACAATATCATTATAAAGGAAACACAACATGAATGAGTACCTTCATAATTTCATGAACATCACCCACAAAGCATTAGACCTTCACCTTGATCATGCATAACAATGACAAGTTGCCCTGACTCACAACTTATTTCATCAATTCCCATTAAAGGTCATGTACATAAGTACATAATAGTCCACCCAAATTTGGGCAAACCATTATATAAACATATGTCCTAAGATTTTTTATGTTCCTAGAACTAATGGGAAAAAGCAGTCAAAATGTTGGTTAGTACTAAAATACATAACTAATAAAAAATAAACAATAATACCTTCATCCAAGTTGTAATAAGCTTGTGAGGTTAAGCTTAATTTCATTTTAACTTGTCCCTATACAAGGAAACATCTAAGCCTCAAGCATTGAGAGGTTGCATACATAGAAGGTGTACATAGTGGCCTTTGGACCTTAAATATATTTATTAGGGTGAATGCATGCTACGATGTACACAAAAGACTATCATAGTTTGATAGTTTTCAATACCTATCCAAGTTTCATGTGCAACATGGTGAGAATTTGGAAAATAATTTTCATTAAAATTTTGTAATAAATGATGGTTTATGTCTCAATCTAACATTATGTTCTGAAATCAATGCACATATGAATGATATGATAATCCAAACAAAGTATTATTTTGATTTGCAAAGCCCTATCACATTTATGCAATTCCAACAAAAGGGCTAAGAAGTACTACATTTAATGATAATTTTTCCATGAAATTTTACATATACATAAAAGGAACCATAAAGAAAAATATTTCCCATCAAAGTTTTCAATTTTTCTTAAGATTGTGGAATTTAAATCTGATGATTTTTAAATGTTCATTAGTACATTCTTGTGTGATAATGTTGATGATTATGATTTTTTTAAGTTGAAAAATGTTCTTGGAAATTGAATATTTACTTGGGCAAAGTGCTTTTTAATCATTTGACAAAAATAAGGTGAAGTTTTGATATTTTTACAATGGAAGATTGTTGTCAAATTAGGGTTTTTTAAAAAGCTTTATTAAATTCTTGGTGTACATTTACACAAATGTACAATTACATCTCAATTTCATATTTAGGATTTTTGTGGTTTCTTTTAATTTTGAAGTCCAAATCATTTATATGTAATCTTTAAAATAATTCAAAGTGAGTGAAATCTTATGTTGCTACCTTTGATATTGTATGTGGTTCCAAGTTTCCCTCAATTTGTGTACACCATAGTGTGCATTTACCCATTAAATAAACCACTATTGACTATATGGATATATGAATACATGTTAAAACTCAATATTTTCAAACCACAATACACTCATACATAAAATAGATGATGGAAGGACAACCCCTTCATCCACTTAGAATCTACAAAATTCACAATATAATTATGCTTCTATAACACACCTTCATTTGAGCTAACCCAAGTCTCCAATCTCAAAATAAACAAACATGTTTTTCATGAAGCTCAAGATGAGAAGAGAAACATAGCACCATAGAAAGGAGGATGAATTAAATACCTAGATAATATTATAGAAAGCAAAAAATATATACTTAGTTTGTGTCTTGAGTGTTAAGGAAATCCTTTGTAATAACCTGAATTTCTATTTTAGAATCAAACTCGATTAGGATTGTGCAAATGTTTAGAGCATCGAAAATGTTGTTGTGGTTCCTTGCCTCCTAAAAGGTTAAGGCATGGTGGTCCTAGTTACAAACCCATAAGTGTCATGCACCAATACTATATTCATGTACCCAATATGTTCATCCTTCTAGCACTTAAACCATGATTTCCCTTCAAACTAAGGTCTTGACAAACAATTTAATGTGTTAATATATTAAAAAAATCACAAACAAAATGAAATTTGTAATATTTAAATTAAAGTTTCCAATCTTTTCGCCAACTCATTCATCGAGTTAAAATGTCTAATGTAATAATCTTATCTATTTTAAAGAGGGCTTTGATATGTGATCATGAAGTACATACATTTACGTCCTTTCACCTTAGTGGCTTAAATTTATGTCATAATCCCCCTTTTAATATGAGGTTTTAAAAGTTATATGAAAAAAAGCTTTACCTTGGTTGAGTTGCCAAAGAATTGTGTAGTACTAAAAAATATTTGAAAACCTTGCAATGCCTTTGGTTCAAGTTGTAATTTGATAGGCATGAGGGAGTTGTGCATGCATGTTTTGACAATAGCATCCAATGTTGAAGTCATGCATAAGCCAAAGCTAAAGATTGCAATTTTTCTTCAATAGGCCCTTTCTTACATGCATGACATTGGCACATGGCAAATCCTCTTGCATAGGTAATAAGGAATGAAGTTCAAGTCTTATAAAAAAAAACTTAATTTTTCTTCTTGAGGTGAACCCCATGTTACCTATTTTCTTTGGAAACAACATTGCAAATTTTATTCATGTCAATGCAAAGATGAACAATAATAACTTTGCATTGCCATTTATAAGCAACATAAGTGAACACAGAAACAAATGTCAATGAAAACTTTGGGAAATATCCATGTTGTATATGTATGTTGATTTTGATATATTAATTAAATAAAATTTCATTCCGGCCTAATGTTAAGGTTTAATGATAAGGTCAAAGCATGATTGGGGTTACCCCCAAAGAACACTAAGGACTCACTCTTAAGGACTCAAATTCACCTTTTTCTTCACTTTTCCTATGACTTGTCTTAGATTTCCCCTTTTCTCTCATGTCAAATGAAATAATTTTGTTCCAAATTTTATATAAGCATCTAGAATATCTATTGTTTTCACTTATGAAAATAAGAATAATATAATTTACTCAATGTGGGCCACCTTCTATCAATGGCCCAAAAAGCCCAGAAATTTCACTTTTGAAACTTTTTACATTGCAATATGGCACTTGGTTTTTGTCACACTCATACATTTTATGTACATTAGTACCTAAAGTGTTTGTGACGAGAATCTTGGGCCAAAAAAATTTGTTTAGACATTCCTTATGAGTCCTTGAACTTTTTTTTCTCAAGAGATAAAATCCTAGATTTGTTTTCTAGGACTTGGTAGGAATCATGAAACTTGTCCAAATTTAACATGATATGCATAGAATAGTACCTTAGTAATGTATCTATCCATGAAGAAAATAAAACTTTCAATATGAATTTGCCATTAGGTTACAACATGTTTTAAGTGAGGGGGTCCACTACATATAAATGGAGATGGTCTTTAAGGTGAAATCTAATCGTGTTTTGACCTGATAATGTTAGGTAATTAACCCAACATCACAAAAAAAATACATGTGTTAAAATTAGCATTAATTAACCTAAAATGTTAGTTTTCTGGTCTCCATTCACACCTAGGTTAGTGTTAGGTTAAATACGGTATCAAAAGGTAAAACAACTTACCTATATCATAATGGGATTCACATTATCATGATGAATGTTAATGGTTAGTGTCACAATCAATATAGATTATTACAACTGATGTTAAATGTAATAAATATGTAGTTAGACCCCACAATTAAGATTGTGTTATGTAACATAGAGTTTAAAAATCCTTTTTGGCCTTTTTGCATAACATTGAGTTAAGACTTGAAACTTCAAAAACCTAGGCCTTTGGCTAAGGTTAAATGTTAATTATCACAAATATTAACACCAGGATAAAACCACTTGCCAACAAGGATGCCACATTATTAGTAATGTTACTAAACATTCCATGTGTGAATGCACCCAAAAATCAAGAAAATTTAACATCAACTTACCATTGACTTAACACCAAGTAGAATGATGTTTAAAAGTAGTTTTTAAATTAGTTTAATAGAGGTACATAAGGTTTGTGAACTTCCAATATAGAAGTGAGGATTGTATGGAAACGAGGATCCTACTTTTATTTATACCCTCTTGGGAACCTAGCTCAAGCAAGCTTCTAAAGAGGCTTCTATTTGTGCATATAGTAGAGAAGCTTCTTGAAAACCTTTGTAACTAAGTATCAATTATGAGTTAATTGAAATTTAACTTTGACTTAACTCAAAATTGATTGGGAATTAATTGAATTAACTAGAAATTAACTATGATTTAATTAGGAGTTGGCTATGACTTAACTAAGAGTTAACTGGGAATTAGCTAGGAATTAATTTGGAATTAATTACATTTAATTGGGAGCTAACTCAAATTTAACTAAAAATTAACTAGGATTTAATTCATGAAAGTCATCCATGTCTTAAACGTATATTAATGAACTAAAGGTTAATTAAAAGTTAATTAAAAATTATGGATGAACATTATGGATGAATTCCATCCATTAGAGGATGGTGTTTAATGTTTGCATCCATCACAAATACTATAACCTTTCTTTGTATACATGTAGGGCCAATGAAGATTGGTGGCAAGTTTCAAGTTGGTTTTAGCTCTAACAAAAAGTTCATTCCCAAGGTGGGGTCTAGTTATGGTTCTAGTAGGAGGTGAATCTTGGGTTCAATTTTGGTTTGAAGGCCATTGGAGTGAAGTTCCATATTTGATTTTTTAATTCATATTTTTTTGAAAAAATGCCAATCCAAAACCTATAATCAATCAACATTGGTCATGACAACATTTCCTTATTCACAAAGTAATCTTAAAAGTAAATATGAACTATTTATTTTACATTTATCTAGTGTGATAACTTAAATACAATACAACATGATTTCATTCAATGAACCTATTCTATGGGTGAACATTTTTTTCTAGGGATCCCATGTTCAATTCTTGTGAAAAAACTTTTTCCTTCTCATTTTTTAACTTGCCACTTTTTGTTCAGCCAAATTATGCATTTTTAAATGCATGTTTTGATATGTAACCTATCATCCTTCGAGGAAAAACAATTAAAAGTTTCCACCTATAAAAGAGGATAACCAAAGTTTCAAACAAAAGAAAGGTCATTGGTTCCCATTTTTAAAGAAGTGACAACTAAAGAAAAATAAAAAAAGAAAGGTTGTTGTGCCCCTCCCTATTAAAGGAGGAGTTTGGAAGAAAATATATAGCTAAAAGAACTCTGAAGGTTGGAGATGTCAATTCATCCCAAAGGAGAGAGAGGTTGAAGAAGGAAAAGAAAATTGTCTACAATTCCTAAGGAGTGACATGATTGGAATAATAAACAATTGCACACCAAAAGGAGGTTGAAAAGGTAAATGAATGTCCAACATTTGAGATGAAAATAAAGTTAGAGGGAAATGGGGAAATTATGTCCATCCATTTGACATGATCATGGAAATTGGAGGACAAAACAATATATATCCACCCATTCCAAAAGCAAGGCAAGCTTGTAAAAACAAAATAAAAATTGGCTACCCATTCCAAAGGAAAGGGAAGTTGGCAAGGAGGTAAATAGCTAGGGATGCAAGAGGAAAAGGAAAAGAATTAAGTAAATCTACATGGATAGGTTTGAACACAAATATACACAATGTTCACTTGTGATGACACCTATGGTTTTCACAAATGCAATATGGTAAAAAAATTGAAATGGTTCATATCTTCAAACATATATGTGGGTTTATTTAGGATTAAAACTTCTAATATAGGGTGTTGCCCATTACATCCATTGGAAAGGGCAAATGATGTTTAACACTTTTATTTGCAAATAAAGATTGACCATAAGTGTAACAATCCAAGCTCTTAGATCATCCATTCATGTTGAAGTAAGTTGTTCATCTATTTGTAGGAAATGATTATAAGTTTGAACATATATTTTATACAAACATTCTAAATTGTAGAAGATATAATTTTTTTCATGGCCATTGATGAATTTGTTCTTCGAATGTAAGTAACAATTCTCCTTCTTGAAGGTACATATATTATCTTGTGTGAATGGGGACAATGCCAAACTACAACCTTGATCGATAACAAAATTCCCAGTGGAAGAACAAGATATTGAAGTAGAGTTTTAATGAAAGTACTTAGTATTTATGTGCCAAAACAACAAGGAGTTCCAATGTTAACAAATGCTTGGTGGGGCAAAAACATTGTCCTAATTATGGACATTGGTCTTTCTTTTGTACACTTGATTGGTGAAATTCCATGGATATCTTTAAGACTAACAACTTGTGCAAATAGATGTCTTGGCCATTATAATTTTTACATTTGCACATTTTCCTTTGTATTATTTCTCATGAATAAATTTTATTGCTTGGATTATTTTGCTTCATAACAAGACATTTTGTACAAGTTGCATCATGGTCATTTTGATATCATAGTTAAACATTCATTATAATCATATTTTGGAATGGTCCCAAACCTACAATTTATTTTCCATGACCTTGTTGCATGAATTTAGTACACCTTGATGTGAAATATGCATAACACCTAATTCTTAACTTACACCCCATTTTAATCCATGATGACATCAACTATTTTCTGGTGTCAAATGATCATTTTTGAATTATAGTTGTAAATCACTTAATAATACACACCACCTTTCTTTTGCATGAAACCTATTTGCTAGATTTAATAATTATATTATAACTTTTTACTCCCATCATTTACAACCTTTTGGATATGAAAATCCATCCATTAATTTTTACAAACTTCCATGTCATATAATGCAAAATAAAATTTTCATACTTAAAGTGTTTCCAATGTAGTAAAATAAAGATGTTTTGAATGGCAAAGTATTGATGGTGGGGGAAGAAAAGATGATTTTTGTGGTCAAAACAACATTTATAGCACCAAGAAAACACCAACCCTAAGATTTTCAAAGTCTTACTCTAATAATGATGTGCAACATATTGTGGTCACCAAGCGTCTTGCATTTGTGCTAATGTTGTGTTCATGAACATTTGAAATAAAATGTGGTGATGGCATTTTATAGCTTCTTCTTCAAACTATAAACTTTGGCTTCCATCCCACTTAGCACATAGCACACATAAGGCCACCCCTTCAACTTGAAAAATAACATTTGGTATTAATAGTTTACAACTTGGAGCTCAATAATGCTTTGGCTTTAAAGATACCAACATTTGTGCATTTCTACAAAAGTGGGGTGCAATTCATTAGCCTAAATCATTATGGGACTTAAAAAGTGAAATAAGTTCATTGCATTTTAGTTATTTTATTTTAAGTGTAATAACTTAAAATAATCTAAAATAAAATATATCTAAAGTAAAATAGCTTAGAACAGCCAATAATAACTTATGAAAAATAATTTAGAATAACCTGCAATGGAATAACTACCAATGGCCTATGATAATATAACTTAGAATATTCAAGAATAACTTATAATAAAATAGTCACCAATAGTTATAATATAACATAGAATAACCAACAATAACTTATAATATAATAACCATCAATAGTCATAATATAACCTAGAATAACCACCAATAGAATAGCCATCAATTACCACCAATAAAATAACCACCAATGGCCTACAATAAAATAACCACCAATAGCCACCAATAATCATATATTAGAATTGTTTAAAATTGCCAAAAATAATCTAAGGTGAAATAATCTACAGTAAACAAAAATAACTAAAGGTGACCTACAAAAACCTAAAATTGCTAATAATAACATAAGGTGAAATAACTTTCAATAGCCAAAAGTAACCAACAATAGCCTCACATAGTCGAAAATAACCAAAAGTAATTTATAATAACTATAAGTAGCTTAAAGTGAAATAATTTATAATAGCTAAAAATAACATAAAATAACCAAAAAAACTTATAATAGTCGAAAATAACCTAGGTGAAATAGGCTAAAATAGCCAAAAGTAACTTATAATAACAAAAAATAGCTTAAGGTGAAATAACAAAAAATAACCATAAATAACCGTAAATAATGTAGGGTGAAATAATTTAAATTAATGAAAAGTAGCCCTATAATAACTGAAAGTAGCCTAGCATAGGTAGTATTATTATATTAGCAAAAATATTATCCATTTATTTTTAATTTTTTTTTCAAATGAATGGTCATTGAAATGTTATTGAATAATCATATTTTATTTTATTTTGTTCAAACAATTTTACACTTTCAAAAGGAAATAAATGTAATTATGTACATTATTGAAATTTTTCTAAAAGTAAACTCGAATCACTTTATTTGGACAAAATCTCAATAAGATATGAATTTTCAAAGTTTATGTTTTTGTAATGTTAAAATTGAAGTATTTGATAAATAGAATGCAATGTAACATATTATCACAACAAGTGAAGTGACAACTTGATCATAAAGGTGTTTGCCTCCATTTTAAAGGTCAAGGGATCAAACCTCACAAGTGGTTTGTGCATGGTCAACAGTGACAAGTTGACTAAATATTTCTTATTTAGTTCTTTAAAATAGGTGCTTAGGTTGATTACATGGCCTACTTACTTAGTTTAGGTTTTTAACCTAGTTTAAGTAGTGACACGTGTCAATAATCATAGGTTGAAAATCATGAAATTATCAATAATATTATATATTAAATAATTTAAATTTAATTGATTTCAATGTTGCCTAATTAATTAACTAACAAGTGAATGGCTTGGTAAATTTGTATTTCACTTGAAAGTAACTTTGTTTCACTAGGTATTAATGAACCAATTCACTATTCGTAGCAACTGGTCTCCATTCATTATGGGGTTCACCAATTTCACCATATGGTAAAAATGTCCAAATTCACTCAAAATCTAATGAAACCCAGAGTGACTAAGACACATTTTGGTGTGTAGTGATGATTTCAAAGTTTTGTTTCTTTTGTCACAACAAAGCTCCAACAAAGCTTTGAAAGGGGGGCATCATGTTGCCCAATCAATGAAGTTGCATTTATTACAATGGTTGGTGACAACGAACCTTTCTATAAAATTACAACTTGATCCTCTCCATCATGAATCTAATATTTGCAATTAGTAGCTACCAATAAACTTGAAAATGATGTGTAATTACATGGCATTCTTTGCTAATTTGTAATGGAGATGTTTTTATACAAAATGATTCAATCGTAAATGAATATGTGCCATGGTAACTTATTTCTTTAGATTCATCAATGTTACAATATTTATTGACTATGCCTTATAAAACAAAGATATTGTGTTTAAAATCATTATATAATATAATAGCTTTAAGGGATTTTTGGCCCTTAGAAGCTAGGTGAAATGATTCATCCTAATTTGGTTATAAAAGGAGTCACATTCATCTTTTGACATTTTTTTTTTCTGCCACTTCTTCAAATGTGCACCCAGCCTCAAATGACTTTGTCACCAATGCAATCCACAAAAATATGAAACTACTTTCTCCAAAAATAGCTAAAGCACCTAGATATGCAAAAAAATCATGTAATTATTTCAAAATGTGAATGTGATTGAAAACATTCAAATACACATCTCATGACGAGTCTTTTTTTGGTTTGAAATTTTGCACATGTGAAAAATAAACATGAAAAGAAAATATTTGTTAACTCTTTTTTGAAGAAAAATCATTAGATTTCCAAAAAATTGAAAATCATTCTACAACATTTCCCTATTGGTTTTGGTGTAGTAGCAATTTTTAAATGAACTTAAATAGGTTCCTAGAATCTGTCATCATTTAATCTAACATCCCTTTTGGGTTTTTCGTAACTAAATTATGTGATGTTAAAAAATGAAAAAAAAAATCATTACAATGTGTCTTTTACAACAACATGATGATATACAATGAAATATATTATTATTTATTTTTCCCCTAGCCAATTTACCATACAATATCCATTGTTGATATTAAATGAATGGCAGGGCCATTATGTATAACACACCTTTGGTTTTTTTTTTTTATCATTCATTATTTAAATTTGTAGTAACATGTTTTGTTAATCTCACAATTTCCCTTTCTTTTTAGTTTTGTAGAATTTTTATTAAAAGCAAATTGACATTTCAGTTTCCCTAGTGAATCCCAATCAACACAATTTTCACAAAAATATGTAATTCATAATCATTGTCTTCACTTTGTGTACAATCATCCATTTTATTGACTAGTAAAAACTTAAGTACATCATAATGACCCTTTGTCATTGTTTAAGAGGGGTTGGAGGCGAATTTCAAGTTTGGTTCCAATTTTAACAAGGGCCTAATTCTTGAGTTGGGGTCAATGTTTACCTTTGAACATACCATGTCATGATGTATGACTCAACATGGTTTGAATACTATAATTTGATGAAGTACATGTCAATCTTGCTATAACCATTGTTGTCACAAAAAATGGTGTTTAGGCTTTTGCAATTGTCCCATGGTGCTTTGCATGAATTGTTTCATTATCTATTACATAGGCAATGCATGCGATATTGAATCTTTTGCTATCTTATTTCATATTATATTATGTAATTTTTTGGTAAAATATTATAATTATAGTGATATGATATTGAACCTTGTGTTATCTTATTTCATATTGTATTATGTAATTCCAATGACGAAAATTTCAAAAAATTGGTTTATAAATGGTTTTCTATAATCTTTCGTAGGCTCCTTATTGATTTTGCATAATCCTTTGTATGGTCGTCCCTAGACAATTCCAAAGACATTTCCAAGTATAACTACCTCATTAACCCCATATACCTAAATTGATCAACTCATGGTTGAAAGGGTTTCTATTATCATCTCACTATTTCTCAACCCACTATGAAAGAACCCACATTTGGTCATTTTAAGTGAAGAAAGTTAATGCAACCTTGACCATGGGTTATAATATTTTTGCATCGGTATAACCAATTTCTGAGGTAAGGTGAATGTCATTTGTGAATTTGGTAGGGGGGGAACCCCAAAATAATGGGAACCCATGTTCAAATAGTGAATGGGTTTTTTGCAAAAAAAACCCCAACTATTTGGGTCAAGAAAGTATAAATAGTGGGTCAATGGGCATTCATGGAAATGTGCCTTTAGCTATTTTCATAAACATTAATTGAAAGTTCACAAGGTTTCATGTCGGCCTTCAAATGAATTACTTACGTCACACCTCAATATCCATTACAATCATCACTTAGTCCAAAAACATGTACATTGTAACCTTTCATCATTGTACCTAGTTCATTATTGTAAAAAGAGATATTGCTTTGGATATTGACATAAATTCTAGTGATGATGTTAATAAATGAGGAAAATATAAGGTCCAATAGGTCGTCCAATTGACAATTCTAGAAGTTGAAGGTTTATATTTTGCATGAAATTGTGTTCTTGTATTCCAAAAACAATTCCATGCCCACAAAATGATTATCTTGAAGCGACAAAGAAACTACTTGAACTAAAATAATCATTATTATAAGATCGGTTCTTTTTTTTTGCCTTAGGAATTTTGTTGCCACTACTCTTGCATCAACTTCTTTATTTTTCTCTCAACAAAAGGTAGTTTGGGTTTTCTCTTTCATGCTAATCATGATGAAAATTCTTGGAGTGTAGGTCAAACTCCAAGATCTTGTTAGTACTCACTTCAAAATCTTGCAATTTAACAAGTAGGAAAAACCTTGCAAATACACTTGATTGAACCCATGATGGCTTTGAATGTTTCTTGTATGTGCTATGATACTTGTAGGATTATGCAAGATTTTCATGTACATTTGTGCTCCATAAGCCTACCTTTTTATATGTTGTGTTGCATTGTACATAAACATCCCAAGATTGGTTTGCTTTATAGATGCCTTGAAACAAGGTGATTAGAACAACCCTATGTAAAAGTGAATGCCTTGGGTTCTTTTTCATGAAGATTTAGAAAATGATAGAATGTTAAAAAGAAACAATGCAATTCTTATGTCCAATTTAGTTTGCATACATAATTTTGTGCATTTTTCTTTAGATTGTTAAATGTAGTATTTGAGAAGACACGAATCATTTTAGATCGAGGAAAGTAAGTCCCAATGATGACAAACATGGTGTTTATAGTCATCAAGGCAAGCTTCAATTATTGATAGGAATTGGTGTTGTTTTTTATTGTTTTATAGTCATCCATGGAGGAAGATGTTGTTCACAACATGGAGATGCCAGGTTTCTTTCTTTGTGTCATTAGTTTATTTCTAACCTTTGTTATGGCATCTTAAAGACTTTGATCAAATGTGGTTGGGGAAGTGCCCATGGCCATGGTTGTCAAATTTTGTAACAATGAGTTAATGTAATGTTAGGTAGAATTGGAATGCAATTTCCAACATTGATCCATAATAAAAATGAATAATCAGAAATTTTTAATCACATTACAATCATTCCAATGAATCATTAATAGTTTTTTAAACATCTATTTATGAACAACTCCTTTTGTTTCTATTTCCTAGGTCATTTATGGCATCAAAGCCATGGTCATCAAACTTCAATTTTTCATTTTGAACATTGGACAAGGTTTGAGGATCAAATGCCACATGATACAATTGCCATGAAGCTATTACATGGAGATGGTGAACTTTTCCAACAAATCTGCTTAAGGATGAAAATATGAGGTATCATTGTATTGTTCAAATGTATCCTATTTTGTGTGGAGGGAGATGTTAAAAGAAATTGCACATTTAAATGAGATTATGTTATACATGGAAAAATGAAAAAATATTTACTATGGGAAAATTGCAGATATACTATGAAAGTTTGGGAAAAAATCAACTCCTAAGCCATACAAAGTTAATAGGGAAATTTAAGGATGATGGAAAATCACCAAGTTCAAGGTCCTTTGAGTCCTACCTCCTCTACTACAACACCCATAGCCACTTCGGTACTTTTATCATAATCTCATTCTTGGTCTTTTCCTTAACATCTACTTGAACATTTGGTCCTAAAAATGGGAAATTTGTTTGAACCTTTCATATTTCATCATACAACTTTTCTTAGTTATAATGTGTAGGGATCAACTTATTTATCAATAGAAGAAGATCAATCCACACCAACCACCCAAGAAATTGTTAATCCTGAGCATAGTCAAAAGGAGCTCAAGGCAATTGAAGATGCCCATTTATTAACACTCATCATGGTAAGTTTATACATGTTTAGCTTCCATCAAAATTCCATAACACAATGCCTATTTTGTTCTTTAAATTGATTGAGGTATGGTTACATTGACCAAAATAACTTGTAATTTTGGGTTGTTGTTGGGGCAACACAAAATAATGTCATAAGTAAATGTGAGATTTTTTTTTTTATTAATTATAGACTACAAAAGAGGATACAACAAGACTCAAGGCAGAGAATGTTGACTTGCAAAGGCGTGTGTGGGTGATGCGGAAAAAACGACATTCTTTCAACATTGAACAATTTTTCCTTGAAGGGCAAGATGCTCACTACCAAGTTGTAATTCCTCATTCCAATCAAAATTTCCACTATTCTTATCATTTTTTTTACAAGTTTGAAATAATCCTCGCATTTCTAACTATGTTCTTTTGAAATACATTTGTTATTTTTTCATGAACAAAAGATCCTATGTATTTAAACAAAATGGAATGACATTGTGATATGGGCACATTGTTCTAGATGTTTAACACAAGGATTAAATATATGGAATTACAGTGTCTCAATAATTGGTCAGAAACCAAGAAAGCATTTGACATGCTCAAAGATGAATATGATGAAAAGATTGACAATTTGCGAGAAAAGCTTCAAGATAAGCAAAATGAAACCTATGAACACCATGAAAATATGGTCAAATACATTTGGAAGGTGTTGATCCAAACTCACACCATATAAAAGGCCTTACATGATGTATATATTTTATTATTAAGGTGTTGTTAGTTAATGATAATCATTTTGTGGTGAATTTTCATTATTGTTCAATATTTTGGGAGAACAACATGGAAATATATGTGTTTTTCACATCAAAACATTGCCTTTTTTTTAAATAAAAAATTTAAAAGAAAAAAACACTATTGCTAGTAGGCATTCTACTACACAATTTTTGATAACGTGGAACTTGCAAATAAAGTATCCATAAATCCTTGATTTTATATCAAGATGCACAATTTATTAAAAACTATGTACAAATATTTTTTAGCATTGATGCCTTCACCATTTAGAATAATTTATTGATGTCAAAATAAACCCACCTTATGAAACTTCAAACTAACCTTTTGGGAACAACCTTTCACAACATCTTCATTGGCTAAATATGCAGATAGCTAGGGAATCATCAAATAGTGTGTCAAAGAGAAAAATACCAAACTACCAACTCCGTGTGGTAATTTTTTTAAACCACAATTCATCATATTCAATTACGTTCTACATGTGACCTAAAATAAGGATTTATCATTTCCACCACTTTTCCACTTGTTGTTTTCCATGGGGTTAATTTTACTTTTATACAATAACCAATTTAAATACATGAATCAAGAAATCGTAATGGTTGGAAAGGTTATACCTTCTCATTCCACATGAAACAATGTCAAATGCTAAACTTCACTTTGAATTTAAATGCATGTATGAATTTTTCACGCATTTGGATTGATATGGAAGATAGTTACAACAACAAGAAAGAGATTGTACATTGGAGATGCAAGCAATTCGCATTCGAGGGAGGCAATTACGTAATCAATTCAAGAAATTGGAGCATGCACTAGAGCTCAAGGACCAACTTCCTGGAGGACTTCATCTTGTGGATTTTGAACAACTCAAAATGGAAAATGAATCCCTTAATGAAAAGGCTTGTTTTTGTAACATACCTTAATGTCTCCTTATCCATGCTCATCACAACTTGTAACTTCATCAACATAACATTTGTCTTCATATAAGTTGGAAAATGGTTGTTTTGCTTAGCAGATACATGTGAAAAATGAGGACCTATCCAACCTACATAAAAAGACAACAAACTTGGTCCATACCCTTACGCACATTCGTCAAAAACTACAATTTGTTGCTCAAGAAACCAAGGTAATTTTTGCCTTATGATCGTAAGACCTAACCATGCAACATTTCCCATTCAAATGTCATCAACACATTAATTAAAAATGTGTATGGATAAGAATTCAAGCTAATTATTGCGATCCTTTTCATGTAGACCACTGGAGAGGCGTTAACAATAGATGACAAAACCCTACATGAAGGTCGTGTCAAGCTTTGTGAGATCAAGGCAACTTGTGAAGCTATACGCCATAAAAAGGATAAGATGCAGGTAAATAACAAGCCATAAACCCTTTTATTGTGAGGTGAAAACATTCTTGACCCCTTACAAGTAACCTATTTGTAAAATCTCACTTTCAAAATGTTTTGGCAGAGGAATGTGGTGAACATTAGTGCGCCAACAATACTAGCAGACATGGAATACAAGAAGGATGAATTGGAGATTGCAGAGGAAAGCTTCCTTGAGCTCAAGAGCCATTACTATGATTTGCAAAGGGGGATCATGACACTCAACAAAGATTATCCCCTTCTCATTCCCCATTATCCCTATGCACATCAAGCATTGCAAAATTTTGCACACCATATGCACTCGACACTAGAGCATGACCCTCTTCGTTGGGGCTCCAAACGCATAATGTTTGGTCAAATGCACACTTTCTAACACATTCTCGAAACCCCTATGAAGCTCCAAACTAATATTCCCAAATTTAACCCATGGTCATGAAAACCTTGCGATCGAACAAAGTTAACTAAATTTGGGAAACAAAAAATTGCTCTTAATAAAAATGATCACATGAGTTCTACGAACCCCATAAACTTGAAAAATGTGAGACCATGATCTGCTTCCCAAATGTGATTTGTTGTATCTTCACCCTTGGGACTAATTCAATAGTGTTTTAGAGGTAGAGACCAAGGCCATTGTTACAAGGCTATTAATAGTAGTTTTTTCTATGGTAGTTGTATGTGATAATCATGTAGTTAATTTTTATTTTGGTAACCAAGTAATGCAAAATTATTGATGTTAGATTAGATTGGTGTTAGAAGGCATGTCTGGTAGTTTTTACCATGGAAGCTATGGTAAATTATATTATTAGTAGAAGTAGGTTGCGGGTAAAAAAATATTATTCTCATTATATAGGGAAATATCATATAGTGGCCACTTTTGTAGGAGAGAAGATTCCTACCTCTTAAAGGCGGGGGGGGGGAGTGGACTTTTTTCTTTTCTTTCTTTATATTCTGGCTAAATTATAGTTTGATGCCAAGAAATAAATAGATAGTGTTTTTGGTGTAAATTATATTGTGAACTCTTTGTAGGTGGTGTGTGGTAATTTCAGGGGAATGGTGCATGCCAGTGGTAGGTGGTAATTTGCCATACTCTATTAATCCTACAAATAATAGGCGTGGTGAGCAAAAGGTACTTAGAAGACTCTTAGGTGGGAAGGAATGACAATCTACCATCCCTTTTGGCTATTTTGATGGTAGTGAAAAGCCAATTAGGTGGCAACCACCCCCCCTCCTCGAGTGTTATTTTTTCTCTTCCTTTACTTTAATGATTTATTCAGTGCATCGGAGGTACCATAGAAGACAAGGTCTTGCAGCAATCCGCCTGGACTTAGTTGTTTGCTATTTATTTCTTTCTTTCCAATATTAAGTCAGACACTCAATGAAATATATCAGGTTGTAAGAGATTATGGTTCTTGGTAATCTACTACCCCAAAATGGATTCATATCATTTACATTAGGAATGCAGTCTCATGTTTGTGGTCCGTTCATGCATTTTATTTTGTTATTATTCTAAATACCTAACAATTGGTTGTCCTATCTATGCGCCAAGTGTTGGGTCTTTGTTGGGAGTTTTTCCCTTTAAAATACTTTGGAAATGGGTCAGAAGATGGACATACTAAAAAAAACCATGCAAAATACATAGCTAGAATGAAGTGGTACCATAAATACAACAAGGAGAATGAATATAATTTTCATTTAAAGAAATATCGACAAACCTTCACAATCTCATCCAAATTTCATATTAGGACCATTAATCCATTCTTCATAGTCATTCCCTTACATTTGACAATCAATCTTCAAACCTTTCTTTGCACTCAACATAAACATTTCTTTCCTTAAGTCACAAACTATTTAAACGTAAAATCTAAATAAGTTGTTCATTCTTAATTAATCTAAAATTTGATCATTTATCATTGGGGAAATTTTTAATTATACCAATTCCTCCCCCATGTAGATTAGAAAAAAAGGTCATTTTAGGGACCTAACAAAAAATATTCCCTAGTTAAACCTTAAGTATTAATACTATTGGGTTAGCAATATGCATTAAAAAAATAAATTAAGGTGTGTTTCCCTCACTTCCCATTCACCCATTGTTTGTACTATCCCCACTCAAATAATTGGTGTGTTTATGTAAAAAGTTGAAACATTGGCCCCATAATTATAGTGGAGTTCCCACTATTTTGGTGGGTGCCCCCTCAATCCTTCCCCTCCCCCCTCCCCTAGGATCTAAAAACACCCTCCAAACTCACAAATGAATCACCTTACTTCAAAAATTGATTCCACAAGTGCAAAGATATTCTAACTTGGTCTAGGTCACATTAACTTTTTTCACTTGAAAATATTAGGAATGGGTTGAAAATAATGAGGTGAACTTAGAAACCAAGTCACTCATAATTTGACCAAAGTAATTGCAATTGGATAGTGGGTGGGTGGAAGACATGGAAACGAACCATTATGTTAACTCCAACATCAAAAACAAAAACATTATCTTGTGAACTTGAACTAGATGGAATCTTTTTGTGAATATTTTGATGACATGGATAAAATATTTCAAGAATATTTTGTGTCATGTAAAACATAAATTTTTTTGATGTGGACACACTAGGAGAAAAAGGGCAATTTTTAACCAATTAGTTTTTTATTACATGTTGTCTTCAACTTTGTTTCAATTACACAATAATATTTATTTTTAAAAATTCCAAGTGGATGGGATGACATCTTAAATGAGTTGACATGTGTGATTAGTTTGGTAATTGTATGGCATTGACCACTCACAAGTGTTGACTGTCAAAATATTTTTTAAAATAAAATATAACCCAATTGAGGAGAAGTTGAGAATTCCACTTTGCCATGACATTATGCCACATCAAGTCAATTGCTTGACTATTTTGGTGGACCTTGTTTTTGAATGGATGAAAGAAGGATATTGATGGATGAAATATTGCATGCATTTTAAACTATACTTCAACTTTAATTATCATTACCTACCCACCTATTTTTTTATCATTATTTACACCCTATGTACATGTTACCTACTTACTATTGTAACTTATGCCTACATTTACATACCTACCTACCTAGGTACCTATAGACTATTGACCTACATAGCTTAACCTACACCTTACTTTAAATCACTTATGCTATATCTAAATCTATTTAATCTTTAATTTATCACCTACCTATAACTACCTTAGAAATATATGTAATAAGTACCTACCTAACCTACAAAATATTACCCACCTACAAGTACCTAGAAGTAATTTGCAACAAATGTATTTGCTTAACCTACAACCTACCTAGGTAGCTAATGAGGCATGTAAGCATGTAGGCTACATAAGTAGCTAGGTTGGATAGCTAGTGAGGCTAGAATTAAATGGGGTGGCAAGGCAAGGTAAGTTATGACTACCTACCTACTTACTTATTATTTACTTAGATATAGGAGGTCCCTAGGTAAGTAATAAGTAGATATGTTAGGTCAAATGTAGGTAAGTATGTTATTTAAACTAATTAGGTATAGGTAGATAGGTATTAAATAACTAGGTAACTATGCAAGGCTTTTACGTAGGTACCTATTTATTTTTTGTTTAATCATGGTGTCACAACTCATAACCTATTTAAATGACTCACAACCTACCTATATTTAACCTATTACTACCTACCTAGGTCTAAATAGGCTTTATTTTGAGTAAAAAAATCAATTAGACCTAGGTTAAGATAGCTAACTAGGTAGGCAAGCTACTTTAGCTTAGCAAGGGTTCAATTTTTGTGGTATAAACTAATTGGTATATAATTTTATGGCATTTTACATATTCATGCAATAAAATGCCACAAAATTAAAATTATACCATTTATAATGTTTTAAATTATATCATAAAATGTCATTCATTATAAATGATTTCATTTATGTCATTAAATGTCATATAATATATATAATCCCATAATTAATTATGACATATAATAGTGGTGGCAATGTGTTGGTAGGACATTTAAAATTTGAATTATAATTGAAAACTACTTGAAATGATGCCAAATTACATATTTGAAACTTAATTGACATACCAACTATAACCACATACTTCATCCATCCATGGATGAAGAGGTTGCCCTTATATAACATTGTCATTCACTTTAAACTTTTTTTGTGCTCTAGTTTGATTTTTTTTTCCTTTTTTATAGTTTGTTTTGTTTTATCTTGCTTTTCTTTAGGCCCAACTTGTGTTTAGAAATTTAAATCATGTAGTTTAATATCAATTCATGGATTTTTTCAAGTGAGTGCCTCGTGCCTTTTACATGTGAGGAATTTCAAGTTTTTTCATTTTGGGGTTATTGTTAAGTTATTTTCTTTTTTATCATGTTCAAGCTCTTTTTTCTTCATTTCATTGCATTTTTTTAAAAAAATTATTACACATTAAGGTCATATGGTGTCAAGGCTAGTGAACATGGATAACATGAGGAGACAAGCTTATGGAGTTTGGAAGCCACCACTACACATGCCTCTTACAATTATAGGTGATTAAAAACTCTTTTCCTCTTTTTGTTTATTTTCCCTTTACCAAGATATTTTTTCTTTTCTTTCTCCACCATGTTACCTTTAGTTAAATTCTTTTTTAATTATGTGTTGTTTTGAACTTTGTTGGTTTTTTTTCAACTAGATTTTTCTTTAAACTTCCATTAAAGTAATTAGGTTAGTTTTAGTACATTTAAGCACTTAAGGTAGTCCAAATCCAAGGGGAGGGTTCTTTTGTTTCTAATGTCTAAACAACTATTGAACCCCTCCTCTTGGCGCATCTAAGGCACTAAATATTGTCAAATGGATTAGCAATGAGAAAGTTATGGCCCCCCAAAGTAGGGGGGGTCAAGAATTCAAAACAACAAACCACAAACAATTCTTGAACACCCAAAAACTTCCTTTTATGTTGTTTTTTTTTGTTTTATAGTTCAAGATTATTTGTAGAATTTAAGGTGGCACTCCTATAGCACTTTAAATAATTTAAAATGAAGAAGAAATGAGAAAGTTATGAGCTTTGAAAGTAGGAGGGGTCCAAATAAAAGAAAAAAGAAAAACATGTTTTGTAAGTATGAAGTTTTTTTCTTCAACTCTCATCGGTTTTTCTTCTTTTCCAATTCCAAAACAAACACTTGGGCAATGAGAGCTAAACTTATGAACCTTTTCAACCATCAATGCAAGTAAGGTTTTGATTATGTTTGTTTTAGTGAATTACTTTCAATTAAGTTTCAACTACATAATTTTTCCTATATTTTGATTGGGTTCAATTAAATTTCAATTAGGTTTCAACTATGTTTGTCAACTATGTATAAGGTGAGCCAATGATATGTGCCATTTCTATTCATTATTTAATTTTAATTTTTCCAGATTTCAAAATGTTATTTTCTTTGTCAAACAATAGTAAATGAAAAAAAATTTATTGATTTTTAATGTGTGCAACCAATGCACAATCTTTTTCTTGATGCATTATAATTTAGATTCATATTAAATTTTCTCATTTCTAACAATTTTCATTTTCTTTAATTCAAAAATGCAGGGTGCAACTATGAACAAGTCAAAAGACGCGGTTTAACAAGGCAACATCTAATTAAGCATGCCAACAACGAGTTCACACCATTAGTGCATACACATAGGATAACCACCTTATAGGAAAGTCATTTCATTATTCCAATAAATGTTTGATTAATAACATCTTTATGATGTAAATGGGACCATTTCTTACATGGGAACAATGTTTCCTTGCATAATTTTCAAATTATAATAGGTTTTGCATTTTTAGTTGATAATATATAAGTAGACTATGCTTTTATTATGGTTTGATTTTTTTTAGTTAATTTTAACTAAGTGTATTATCCCCACAATCTAACTTTAGTAGTCTTACAATTGTGATTGTAATTTGTGTAGACTTGTAATTTCAATTACATTTCATCTAATTTACATAAATTTTGACTTATTTTCAACATATTTCCAACATATTTCCAACTACCTTGTAGTTGATCTCTTTACTTTGGCTCAATTTCACATATGTTGGATGACTTCCAAACAACAAGATGCCATGTGTCATGCAAGTGTGTAACATGAGTGTCCATGTGGCACAATATCATATGCTAACATTTTCAATAAATCAAAAATTTCAAGATTTTGAAACCATACACATGGCACATGTCAAATAATTTAGTTTGATGGTGGACCACAAATGCCCATGTGATACATGTCAATGTTCCATTGGTTATAATATAATTGAATAATAATCAAAATTCTAAAATTCCATGCCCTTCCTTAATGACATGACATGTGCCAATGCTACATTGGTTGTAATATAATTGAAAAATAGTCATAATTCCAATTCCATGCCCCCAAATGACATGACCCATAGGTGGATGAAGTTCATCCATTGACTTGCCAACATGGAATCAATTAGGTCCAATCAACATTTTATTATTGAAATGTTGCGTTGACTAAAATGTATGTTGTTTTCAACTAAAATGTTGTCACCTCAACATTAACCCACAAATTGACACATGTATGTTGTTTTCAATTGTGTTGTAGGGTCAACTGAACATTATCGACTATTTTTTAAATCACTTGACAACATCATTTTTGAATTGCAAAAAACATTTTGCACTTGAAAGTGATGTTTTCAACTATAATTGACAATCGAAAAAATTGAAAAATGGGGTTTTTTCTTAGTGATAGATTCTCGAATGATGTGACAAATATTCTACCATGTGGACATGAATGAAGTTTGAAATGGATGATATTTATGATCAAATTAGTTTTTGGATGAAACATTCCAATTGAAGTTGAATAAATACAAATTGTTCGCCATGCTCATTTTGTCATATACAAATTTATTCTTGAAATGGCGTTTAAAATTTTTTTTGTGGATTTTTATCCCACACATATCACTTTCAATGTTTAGTAGGACACATAACATAAGACACATGATGCATGACAAAGATAAAAATGGTTATGCTATGGTACCCAACATGTCAAGGAACCCAATACTAGTTGCACACATATATATCAAGGCCAACAATTATCTCAATTCATTTTATGTAAACCAAAGTGTACATGCGACAAACCATCTTGGACCTTATACAAGTTTTTTAATTCTACAAATTGAGTCTAATTATACTTTATCACAAATCCCATCACCCATGTACAATTTGAAACTTGGACCACAAATTAATTTCCCTAGCACAATGCATTAGGTGTTGCACTTCATCCCAACTCCAGGTTGGAAAATGAATGAAATCTTTTGTTTGGCCACAATACATCACATTTTGTAAAATGTAATATAAATGTTTGTAATGCACCCACTTCCCATGACCACCCAAGGAACTTGCCATCATTGTTATGAAGTCAATACAAATGCATGTAGGGAAATTTCCAATCATCACCGCATAATGCTTTATGGTAAGAGGTGGACCAAAACTGACAATGTAAATTTGTCCATACCTTGGTGAAGGAACTTTTGTTGGTGGCAAAATAATAGCCTCCAAAGTTTGACTAGTTTCCCACCTATTTGTTTGTGGCATTGAAAACTTCAATGTTGCTACCCACCAAATTGTTTTGCTATTGCGAGTTTTTAACCAAATTGTCATTTGGATTAACATGTTGATTAACATAGGTAGAACTCTCACTCCCAAAAATAGTCTAAAGGGCACATTTTCATGTTAAACATAAAAGAAATCATGTTTATTTTAAAGTTGTGACCTCATCTTGAATCAAGATTCAATCCCTTCTTGCACATGCCAATGATCTCGAAACATTAACTCCATGGTCTTGTTGAATTTTAAATGGCCTGCAACCAAAGCATCATGCCAAGCCTAGAGAACTTGAAATTGGGTAGATGCAAATTAGGGTGGCTCAAAAGTAGCAAGAGTCCCAATCCCAAAAATCCATATTTTAACACTAAAATGGAAAAAATAATTAAAAACAAAATTTGAATCGGCATTATGTGGTGATTAATCAACTAATAAAGTCCATATGAAAGGTTGGCCATTTAAACAATTCTTTGACATACATGTTAAAGGGAAAAAATATCAATCCAATAAAAAATAACCAAAATAAAATAGGGATTTAGGAAAATAAGGTCCAAATTTGGTCATTAAAAAGTCCATAGTTATTTGTTGGTTAAAGTTTTTGTTGTAAATTTTTTTCAATCCATTTTTTTTTTCCCATCATGTATTATATATGGAATCCCTATAAAAAATATTGAGATGAAATTATAACAAAAAATGCATTTGAATGTTAATGCAGAACCTAGACCATAGTTCATATGTTCATTTCAAAAGTCCATTACTATATGATTGGTGTATATGAATTTCGCTCCTCGATAAATATTCTTATTCAAGTTGGTAATTTTAATTCATAAATATTTTTGTGAAATTGATGATTTTATAATGTGTTTGTGGCATTTGAATATAGTACAGTTTGCAAAAAGTCCCAAAAAGGACAAAAAGTGAGCCACCTTAATGTGGATTCACCCAACTGCGCAAGGCCATCACAATATAATAGACCATTTTGAAACTCAAACTTGGCATGATCACTAGAAAAATCTTGAACTTGATGATGACTTTCTTAATGGCTTTGGATGCCAATAACAAAAGGGTCCTTCAAATCTTCACAAATTTCACAAAAAAAGTTTGTGTCATCAAGAATTACCAATAACACCTGAAGTTGAAGATATTCAAGCTTGGGAATGACATCACATTGTTGCTCGTAGGTTGCATTTCTTTCCTTAGGCATGAGATATAAGGATGGGATAACATTAGGTTTCCTCTGCTGATGCCAAAGGCAATATGTGATGATAAACCAAAATCAATATAAGGACAATGCCCATCAAACTTGGTGTCGATTCAAAACACAAGTTGTCATGAAATATTATAAGTTTTTATAATTTGAATTCATAATGATTTCATGTTGAACTCCTTTAAACAAATGATGCCACTCTTCAAAAGCATCCACAATTGCTAGAATTTTTTTTATCATGAATCTCATAATTAATCACTGCAAGAGAAAATTTATAAGAACAAAAGTTGATAAGATGAAAAAGATTGTCCCTTCAAATTGTGAGAGTATAACACCTACTACAAAATCAAAAGCATTTGTTTTTAAACAAAAGGCTTGGAAGGGTCTATGTGAATCAAAAGTGGGGTAGTCGTGAAAAAATCTTCAAAATTTGAAAGGCATTAACAGCTTCAATTCCTTAAAAAAAAGGTTGATCCTTTCAAGTCAAATGAATAAGAGGGGCCACTATTGAAGAATGTTGGGCAATGAAACGTTAATAAAAGTTATCCAATCCAAAAAAATTGGACATTTCAAACAAAAGTTGAAGTAGCCCAATCGACAATGGTTTGAACCTTATGAGAATCCATGCAAATGCCATCTCCAAAGATGATGTAACCCGATAATTTCATTTCAAATTGATGGAATTCACACTTTTCCAATTTGGTGTAAAGTCTAATTTCCCGAAGTTTCTCTAAAACCAAATGTACATGGTGCTCGTTGTCCTCCATGTTCTTTGAAAAAATGAAGATGTCATCGATGTAACAAACCATAAAATCATCCAAATATTCACAAAAGACATCGTTCATTAAATGTTGAAAAACAGTAGGTGTATGGTAAGGCCAAATGACATCACAATATATTCAAAATGGTTGTTATGGGTTCTAAATGTTGTCTTCCATTCATCACCTTCTCAAATGCGCATCAAGTTATATGCTCCATGTAAATCAATCTCGGTGTATACCTTGGGATGATTTAGTTGGTGTAATAACCCTGAGAGTAGGGGCAAAGGGTATCGATTTTTGATGGCAAGTCGATTTAGTCCACAATAATCAACACACATTCATTAAAAACCAATTCTTTTTTTTACAAGGAAGATAGTGGCACAGGCTAGAAATTTGGAATGTCAAATGAATCCCTTCTCAATATTCTTGTCATTGTATTCATGAAACACTACAAATTCATCTTGTGTCAAATTGTAAATGGGTCCAATGGAGGTTGCACTATTTCCTCAGATCAATGGTGTAGTTGAATGGTCAATGTTTAAGTAAAATGTTTGCATTTTTCTTCTCAAACACATATTTGAATTCTTGGTACTAGGAAGAAATCTCATATGGACATGGTTCAACATCTAATGAGGGAAAAACATAAATTAAGAATACATTTCTTTTTTTAGCAGCCTTCATGAAAGCTTTTGTTCCATAAAAAACAAAGGTTTGGGGCACTTAAGCCTTCTTATACTACCAAGGTCTTCCTTTTGCTTCAAAGTTTGCATTCATTCTCCTCATGTTTGTTTCCAGTTACATGACATACCCCATCTTGATTTTTGCCATGCATGTTTTTGGTGAAGGTTTCACACTCCAGGGCCTCATGTTGTGATGTTTCAAAGTGAAAACTCTTTGTATCCCAATTGTGACAAATGTGAACATTAAACACACCTTCTAATGGATGGAATTCATTCATAACTCCTAGTTAACTACTAGTTAACTTTCAATTAAATATTAATTGAATCTTAGTTAAGTTTTAATTAAGTCCAAATTAAGTTTTAATTAAGTCCGAGTTAACTTTTAATGAACTCCTAGTGAAGTCTTAGTTAATTCCCAATTAACTTTTAATCAACTTTAAGTTAAGTCCCAATTAACTTTCAATTAACTTTTAATTAACTCACAGTTGACTCTTAATTATGAAAGTTTTCAAAAAATATCTTTATTCAATTCACACATAGAAGCATCCTTGGAAGCTTCCTTGAACTAAGTCCCCAAAGGGGTATAAATAAAAGTAGGACCCCTCATTTTCTTTAGTTTATTCAACACTAATCTTAGACTGCATGATCTTACACCATAACCTTGTCATGTTCATGTTTGCATATGTTAACATTATAAAGATTTGTTTTCATGTTTGTTTTACACATAGATATCGTGTTCTTGTGTTTTTGTTTTTGAATCACGTAATCTTGTCTCGTTCCTTCTTTAAAAGTTAGACTTAAACCTTTTTAAAAACCTTTGCTCTTGTGGTTCTTCGTGTCTTTAACACTAATCCATTCATGGACTATGTAAAACAAGCTAAAACAATCTAATGATGATAAGATTTTTGGGAAATGAAATGACATTGAAAATAACTTTGCTGGTGTGAAAACCAATGGTAACATCTAATGTTTTGGTTTCATGTTTGATTAGTCTTGATGAAAGGTTTTGACTATTAATGACTTCAACTAACATTAGTGTGTTATTTTCCACTTGAGCCAATTTGAATTGTCGCACCAATTCCTTGTTAATGAAACATGCTAGTGTGCCATAATCAAATAATGTTCGGGCCTCCATTGTCACAAACTTATTACATTTAACAATGATTGGTACTAAGAAACATGGTGCCAAATCTAAAGATTGGCTAGGACCATTCTCATTACATGATGCATCAAGGTACAACCTTAAGGTCCCTATTGAGATTGGACATGTTCATTTTCCAACTCCTTTGGTTGTGGATTGGTAATAAAGATGGCACGTACTACATGTGGACCACTTTTCTTTGGACATTCATGACCAACATGACCTAGCTTTCCATAATATAAACCAAGATTGTTTATATGTTGACGTTGCTTCTTTTGTTCTATGAAGGGATTTAATTTTATCTTATCAATTTACATGGGGTTGTCCTTTTGTGAGGTTGCTAAAGGTCGGGCTAACATTGTAGGTGGAAAATTCTTTTATGTTGTCGATGGTGCAAAACTCTTTTGTGTTACTAATGTTGGTTCATGACACTTTTCTTATAAATGTTCAAAGAGTTATTGTCACACCAAACAACTTGTGCAATGGTTTGACTTAATGTTGAAGGGTTTGACATGGTGAGCATCAAATCTTTCACATCACCTCGTAACCCAAATTAAAACTAACTTATGAGTGTTGACTCACCCCATGAAATATTGTAAACTAACTATCTAAAATTTGATGCATATATTATAATTCAATGTGATCCTTGATAAAAAAAAATCATATTTTGATGTTAAATGTGTGTTTTTTGTCTAAATCTCCAAAGGTGGCATTCAAATTTTCAAGGAATGCTTCAAAGTCGTTGAATTGGGATGATTGATGCTCCAACAAAAGTGTGAACCAAACAAAGGTCATGCTTGACAACAAAATACCAATGAGTCTTACTTGGGTTGGGCCAATTGGATACCAATGAGGATGAAGTCAAATGACCAGATGCACTTGATTAACAAAACCTCAAAACTTTGAACATGTGCCATCAAACTTGTTAGGTAGGTTGATCCATGGCTTTTTTGATTGGGGTTGTGTTGCGAAAATGCATCCCAAAAATGTTGAAGCTTGATTGGTTTGTAAATGAACAATAAATTCATGAAGTGTTTGATTTTTCTATTCAAAATTCTTAAGGAGGACAACAAGGACTTTTTCCATGGATGTAGACATGATCTCAAAACAAAAGGATAACAAGAACAAAACAACAAAAATAGGCCTAATGGGAGTTTATTCAAATTATCATGGGCATAAAAACAATAAAGTTTACAAGATTTGATAACCAAAACAAGAACAAAGGAAAACCTAATTATAAATTCAAATCATGAAATAAGAAAGAAAAAAAACGTGCAAAATAAAAAATCTAACAATATTTTATTATAAGGAAAAAATTTTAAAAAATAAAGTTATGACAAGAAAATGTACCAAAAACTAATGTTGAATAGATTAAAGATAATGGGGAATCCTACCTCTATTTATACCAATTGGGCACGTAATTCAAGGAAGTTTTTCAAAAAACATCCAATTACATGTGCGCCCATGTGCACCATGTGTGGCCCATGTGCACCATGTGTGGCCCATGTGCACCCATGAGTGAACTAGGAGTGAATTAAAACTCAACTAAGAGTGAACTAAAACTTAATTAATAATGAATTAAAAATTAACTAAAAATTAATTAAAAGTTAAATGGAAATGAACTAAAAATGAACTAAGAGTTGATTAAAAATGAACTAAAAGTTAATTAGAAATGAACTAGAATTTAACTAAAAGTGAACCATTTGAGTTAATTAGAAGTGAACAAACAACAATCAAAATGTTTATACACGTGAGCAAGCTTTGAAGTTTCAAAAACCAAAAGTTAGATTCCAAAGCATAAGCAAAAGGGATGACACCTTTTAAACAAAAAAAACCCAAACTACATTCACATTAAATCAATTTTCGTAAGTAATCCAAATCTAGGCCAATTGAAAACTAAATTAAATATATTAAAACTAATTTTTTTGATAAAGCAAATGAACCAATCACAAAAAGGCCATATGAATAGTAAATATCACGATAGATTTGGGATCCATGAAAAAGAAAAAAATGACAATGATTCAAGTTGACAGCCAAAATGTAATATCTTAAATAAAAAAATCCTATCTACCACGTTCAAACAAAACATGTTGATGTTTAACATCATCATGTTAGAAAGCAAATTGAAAATGAAAAAAGTCATGTTTTAATATTATCCAATGGAAAACATAGTGATAAATTTGTTCACAAAAACATTATCAAAGGTATGACTCAAAAAACTTATAGCCATGTTTAGTTTAATAGGATTATAAAGCTCATATAATTGGAATGTTCAAAATATTATTTGGTTTTAGTCTTAAATTTTTTTCAAAGGCTTTGATGTTTGGGGCTAGTTTGTTACAACTCATAGCTTTATGATTGTAGTTTATGAGGCATTCAACTCATGTATTTTTTTGGTTCTAATTAATACAATTGCATGTTTTAATAAATTATTTTATGTTTTATATTTTATTTGTTTATAAATTTTTGGGTTTCATCTTTGTTTATAATATTTTTCCAATACATACAAGTTACAATTATGGATTTATAATTTTTAACAAGTTCAAAATAACACAAAACACAAAGGTTTCTATTTACATTGAAATTTTTTGTCAAGGGGTAGGATGTTGCTTATTACCAAAGTAAGATTAAATTGATGCTTGTGAAATATGTTGAAAGATAAATATGACTAAATAATATTTATCCCATGTTGTTTAAGGTTAGGTGAAAAATATGTTATGGTCAAGCAGCGACCATTAGAGTTAGCCAACAACTACTTTAAGGTAACTACTTTAAGGTTGTAAGGGTAATAGGAGAAAATATATATTTATGGTGATTTTGTTTGTTGTGTAAATATCTCATTTCTACTTGTTGTTTGTGAGACCATGAACAAGAATTAACCTTGTGTCAAAAGCCTTGAATCGCTTGGAGAATTCTCAATCTATTTGCTTCATTTCATTCTTACATCATTGAGTATTACTTGTAAAGATAGGTTCGTCATTACCTAACACTAGATGCTAGTTGTCAAAAACGTAACGTAGATTTTAAAGATAACCTGCTTTACACTAACTCCTAGGTGTAAATTAGTGCTTTAGTTAGGCAAAACAGGTTTTCATCAAATGTTGGTCGCTTCCCATCCATTCACATCGAGAACGTCTCGTGAAAACGCCCGCGATTCAGCCGACGCAAACGTTGGCGGGAAACAACGCCATTTGTGCTTGACTCTTTTACCTTCGTATATGTAAGATCGGTTGGTGAGCTTCATACTATTTTTCCCTTGTTCTCCCTTCAGAAATGTTCCCTCCCTCTGTACATGTTACGGCTATGGTGGAGAGTTTGGTTGGGGTGTTTGGTTGCCTTGTTTGTTGGTGTTCTCGGCTCCTCTTGTGATAGGGTGCTTGCTGCGGAAAAGCGAGTGTGGCTATGAAATGACGATTGCCGGGAAGAAGAGACCGGCGACTGCAGCAGGCGATGGCGGGGACGAATTTGTATCTCTTCTTGCGGAAGCGGGCTGCAATTTGCTGTCGCAAGGCCCCACCGTCGTGACACGCGACCTGCAACAGCGTCTGCAGCTCACTTTCAAGGGAGCAGACGCTTCGATTGTGGCGAATTTTGTGGCTGGACTGGAATCTCACGTTGCGGATGATGGGAACCTGCACAGGTACGATGATCCTCTTCGTTTTGGGCGTGGTACAGTTTCATGCTTGAGGTTTAGGACTACTACTGTACTAGGAATTGTGCACTATCTGTAGCTCTGTAGTTATTTAACTTCCGGCTTTTCAAAACATTGAGTCCATAGATGTGCATAAAAAACAAGGAATGAATCCTGGAAAATGCGATTATGTGGCTGCATCTGTATATACGTGTTGGACCTGTCCGCCTGTGTTTATGGCCTTAAATCCAAGTTTCATTATCTCCCTTATTATAATCGCTGCAATCTATGCTCTGAATATATCTGGCATTCCAACACGGATGTAATAATTTGCTAAAGCTTTTGCACAGTGATGGTAAATGGGCACAGGTTGTTGATGCCCATGGTTGTGAATGGGAAGAGTGTTGATGCTCGGCCCCTTTGCAGTTTGGCCCGGGTGCTGCTTTCTGTGCCTCCTCTCCAGACAGCAGTGACCAACATTTTGCTGGAGAAGCTTCCAGAGCATATTGGGGATGACTGTACATCCGGTGGGCATCTTCCTGCTCTTATTGACAGTATACCCAGGTAACCTCAGCCAGATACTTGATGTTGTTGAGTGCAGATACACTGGAAGCCAAACCATTCTCTTAGATTCCTTTTCAGAAGATGTGTTAGCTTTGGGGATTGTGTTTTAAGTAATTTTACCTGCCTCTGAAAAAGTATGGGAGCTGCTTCAATGAATTTGAGATCCAAGAGTCAAAAGATTTGGGCATTGCCTTTGCAGTGACAAAGGCAATCACAAAGTTGCTTGTGACCTGCAGGTTCTTCTTATCCACTAATTGTGTGTGATTACCATGCAGGTCAATGCCTCACTTTATAATGATGAACATATGAGACAAGGAGAATGCAAGATATTATCTCAATTTAAACCATTATCTCTTCTGAGTGGCTTTGTGTGCAGGCTCATCTTGAGCCAATTCCGTTTTCTCAACTTTCTGGTGGACAGTCATAGCATGACAGAAAAGTTGCTGGAAATTTTATCAATCTGTCCATTTGCTTTAAAGAAGGAGATCATCACATTTCTTCCTGAAGTGATTGTTGATTCAGAGCATGAGATGGTTGTGCGGGCTTTGGAACAGCTGCTGCAGGCAAGACGACCATGATGATAACTTCATTTGCTGTCTTAGGGCTCCCTATTGGGTCTGTCTGTTGCTTGTGAAGCTTATGAGGATGTCCACTTTTGGGAAGATAGTGTCGGTGTTGGCTGTGGAGCAACTTCAAGTTTTGGAAATTTAAGTCCTCCCTTTGTTTTGGATAACTAGCCCACAGACTTCCTGTTGTTGACCTTGCAGGAAGACCTGCAGCTCATTGTGACAGTGCTCGACGCCTTTTCAAGCTTGAATCTAGAAGAGGATCTTTTTGACCAGGTAACCCTCCTCTTGATGGTTTACAGCACTCTCATTCAGTTTGGAAGTGCAGCAAAGAGATGAGTCATCTTTAGCTTGTCTTTCCTGCAAGCCAAATTCAAATGTGTTCAGTTTGCAAAAAGTGCAAGGTGGTGAGAGTACACAGCAGAACCGCTAATGAGGATGGCTGGTTAGAATAGACATGCATGTCTGAGCTGCAATTGCTATGAAAATTCTCACCATCTACTGAGGGCTTGGGCAATCTTCATGTTCACTTGAACAATACCAGTAGATCTTTCTGCAGAAACAGAACTGTGTAAGGCTAGCTTGACTGCAACCATGCAGTTGTTGCAAAGTAGCATTCAACTGCTAAACCACAAACCCTTTGTACTAACAGATGCTGACATTCTAAACAAGCTCCAATTTCTATTTTCTACAACCGACCCTACCCCAGAATAGGACTAGTGAAAAACTTGAAGCTCTGAAGACCTACTAGCTACACATTGAGAGTCCACACCGAGAAAACAATGATCAATCTTTACTTTATATAAATGAGATTGAGAGCAAGTGATCTCAATCTCACTGTGTTTGCAATTCTGTCAGGTTGTGAACCTTGCACTGGGCAGTCTGCGGACTGCAGATGCTGAAGACTTGCCACTTATTGTGAAATTTCTGCTCCAGTCTGCAACAAGTACAAATGTAAAGCAGATTGTCCAAAAGTTGCGTGAAAACCTGCAATTTGTTACTGTTTCAGATGTGCGGGCATCCAAGCCTGACCGCAAACAGAAGGGTAAATCAAGTGCTCCTAGTAGCGAGGCACTGATTCTTGATGCCATTCAGTCTGGCCTTCAAGTCCAGAATGTAAGCAAACCTATCGTTTCTTTGATAGAAGCTGGAAATGGGATTGCCTATTGTCAAGTACTAAACTGGTCTTTGTTACCAAGTGTACTGAAACTTGCAAGAGTGTTGTGAAGCCTCTCCATGCTTATTGTACTTGAGTAGCAATAATTGGTGTCTATGATGTTTACAAGATGCCTGCATGTTATCAACTTTATAGTTGTTGTAATTTGAGTTCATACACCTGCTGTCATTCCTAACTTACAAATTGCTTCATGCAGTTGATATGTGATGCCTTTCTCAAAGAGATCCGAAGCCTAGAAGGCGAAAGCAACCACAAGGTAGTTGATGTCTGGCTGTTGTTGATCATTCACGCAAATGGAGGTCCATATCGCAAGTTGGCTGAAGGTTTGCTGAAGAGGAAAGTGGTACATGGTGACTTTAATACGGCTCTGATCCAAAAGTGTTTGTGTGGTCGTGGAGAATCCCTCCAGGTTAACAATGAAACTTACCTTTCCAGATATTTGTTCCTTTGGAAACTCCTTGCTTCTGCATGTGGTCTTTGTTATTCCACCAAAAGCTGAAGTCCTGATGTTAAGGTGTCTGCAGTTCTACTTCAAGACTTTGCTGTCAGTAAGTGAATCTTTGTTGAGAACCAATGAAGTGGCGACACATGATTTTGGCACCCACGTTTACATCCTTTTGTTCGAGGAGTTTGTCAGCAATTTCCATCGGCAGGAGGTATGATTCAGGTTGTTCAATGTGGCTGATTTCACTAGTTAGAATGCTCTAGCTTCACTAACACTCCTAATTTTGCTTACAAAACAACCTCACTGGCTGGGCAACAGTTTCACTGCAAGAAAATCAGGCCATGTTAAAAGATGTGCCTATATTTTGTGTTACTCTTATCCAGATCCTGTTTGTCAGAATTTGACATCTCATATGTACAGGTACTTGGATCACTCATCACGCATATTGGATCAGGCCTTACGCATGAAGTAGGGGCAGCCTTGGATACCTTGCTTTGGCTTGCTACCAAATTTGCACGGGAGCTTATACCTCTCTCATCCTTCATGAATGGTCAGTTGTCTGCTGTTTTTGTTTTAGATTTTGTTCTAAATTTAAGAGTTATGTTGCTGTGTCACTATCAGTGTGACCACATTGCTTACTGTGTTGCAAGGTTCTTGATGATTAGCATTGCAAAAGGTGAATATTCTCTGGGATTTTATTTGGTAGTATCCAGTCATTGCCAATTGCTGATAAGAGTATTTTTGTGGGGTTTGTCAATGGCAGGTATCCTTGACTACTTGGAAGGTTTTCAAGACAGCCACCTTCACAAGGTCTACTGCTGTATATTGCTGCTGCTAAATACATGATCAGTTTGTGAATATTTAGTGTGCAAGCTTGCAGAACAAGTCTCCATTCATGCCTGTTGAACTGGAAACTAAAGAAAGAAAAAGCACAAAAGAGAGAAGGTTGAGATGGATTCATTGATCTGCGAGTAAACCCTACAAATTGATATCATGCTGGTTCAGGTGTACAGAATGTTCAGCCTTCTGGCATTGGTGGCCCGGTTTTGTGGGGGAATATCCAATGGTGTTTCTGTTGCTGATGATCTACTCATTGTCGTCCGCAAGCAAGTGAGTCACTGTAGCTAAAGTGACGTTGGCTGCATACTTAAAGTCAAGTGTTACTTTCATGTGTCTGAAATGCCCAGAAAAACCTTGTTCCTAGCTTGTCAACTGTTCCCTAGAAAATGGCAATTTTGGGAATGAGACTCTTGTGGCAAAAGAGGTGCAATTCAGGCCTAGATCAAGTGAGTTCATTCAAGGCTGGGAATATGGAAGTTCTGGCATGGGGCATAAGGATTTGTATGTTGCTGTGCAGCTGAGCATGAGTACAATGTAAATGTGCTGTTCAGTTATAAGTGCTATTTGGGGAACGGGCACTGTGCCACATCACATTCAATTGGTTCCTTCTTGAATGCAGACAAGAAAGGCTTCAAGCAATGGTTTGTTAATGCTGTGCAATGCACTGTTTCTCTTGTACTGTAAATGCACGTAGGTGCTTGACACTCACTTTTATGTCTACGGGTGGTGAGACAGATCTCTAATCCAGATCTGAAGTACAAGCGCATGGGGATTGTTGGAGCTGTGGCTCTGATCTCTTGCTTGGGCCAGAAAATCACTGAGGAAGACAGGCTTTCTGATCATGACACTTCAGTGCAGGTCAGCTTCAACTCCAATCTACAGACCTAAATCATGACTGAGCTCACAACCACAGGTTGATGATTTGTTTAGTGCTTGTTGCTCCTGTTGCCTTATTGGTCCTTGCCTGAATAACCATTCTATGTATGGGGCTAAGGTGTACAAACTCTTTTGTTCATGAATCAGATGGAAGCTTGAGATCAGTCTTGCTGATCACTAGATATTCATGTTTTAGCTGAAGCTTCTAGAATGTGTAAGCAGCATCTAATTTCTTTGGGTGTACAATGTTCTTTGGTTCTGCATGTGAAGGGACCAAGAATCACCGAAGCATTGACACTTCTTCAAATGAATATGGATGCATGCAAAGTGTCAGCAGTAGCCTGCTCTTTCTTCTACGACGAGCTGGCTGTGCCAGTGGAGTCCTCTATCCTGCATGCTTCAATCATAGAATGGTGAGGAGGGTTGACACAACATGAAGCCTGGCTGGAGGCTGATTATAGTCCCAACTGATTTCTGAATAAGATCCAAAACACATGCTCAGTTATTCCTGCTGATTCTTGCATCAGAGTATGTGGTGTGCAAGATGGTGGTCTAAGATCCACAACTAAATTAATGTTTTCTGTTGCACTTCACTATTTTGTATGTCTTAGGACAATTTTACCTTAGCAACTTAGATTAAGCTCTTCATGAAACTCATTACTTATTTTGGAAATTATCAGGATTGCAGTTCGAACAGAGGACTTTTCTACACTTTATCTTGGGGATCTGGAAGGGGGGCAACTGCAGACTGAAGCGGAAGATTCTGCAGTGCTTCAAGGTACATCTTCTGCTATTTTGGAAAGTGAATGTTAAATGTTAGACTTGGATGGGATCCACTTCCCATGTCAGCAGGTATATCAAATGTTTCAGTAGCCATCTTGTGTTGATGTCTAAATCACAATGGGGCATGCTATTTTTACTTTTATTGCCAAAAAAAGCATATCAAATAGATTTGTCATGGGACAAGCAATCCTCATCAAGAGTGGTATTCCAGGCGAGCCTTGGATGAACCTGGATGGGAACCTGTCCGCTATCATTCTGAATGTGTTACCTCTACTCATTGCATTCCCCAACCACAGGCATGTAAAATCTAAACTCCAGTACCTGTCACTTGCATCACTCGACCAGAAATAATTGGTTAAGAATAATGTCTGAAACTTAACTCACTAACTAGAAGCAACTATGAAGGAGTATTGGCTTCACTGCTGTGTTGCACATGGACAGTTTGTTCATAAGAATGTCAACAAAGGCTACATTTTGTTTTCCTGTCTTCTTTGGAAAGTAGGATCACTTTTTCCAGACCCTTGGATCTTGGATAATTGACCTTGCCGTGTGCTGCATTCTGGATGCATATGGGACATGATCTCTATCTTGAAGTGCAATTTTGCATGTCTAAATGTCTCTCTCTGGACATTTTAATGATTGTTTTCCACGAGTCTTCCCCATTGTCATCAATACACGTCATATGTGTTTCTGGCATTGACCTTCTGTTATCTGCTTCTTGCAGCACTTCACAGCCATTGCTACACCTATCAGCTAATGTCCGCCTTCTAGCAGCGGTATACAATCTCATTGAATCTTCTCTGGCTGATTGTAAATACATTTAAGTTTTAGGGTGTTGTTAGTACTGACCCTGTATTCATACCCCAGAAAGTTGTGATCAAGTTATAGTGATTGCCATGGTTCCGGACTTATGCTCTGGACCGGGTGTTCAAACTAATACTTCAGTGCTAGGCTCAACAGTCCGAAAACCATTTTCCATGTGCTGTTCTCAACAATTGGAGTTGCTCTCAAGTTTATCATGGAACTGTAGGTGGAGCGTGAGACTAACCAGGGCTCTCTAGGAAGCATTGATGCACTACTAGGCTGTCCATTATACCTGCCCAAGCATCAGGTATGGGAACTATATCATATTCAACTTGTCTGTAGAACCAAATCACTGGTTTGTATAGTAGTTCTTTGTTGCTTGCCATGCAATTACCCATTTTTCTTGGGGACAATTACTTGGCAATTTCCTTGTGCAGCTGCTGCTGGGGGAACCATGGAAGAGTTTGACACGAAGGCAGAAAGAGCTCTCTTGCTATGGGCTGTTTTACAGTATCAACTGGATCAGAGAACTGGTATACACCACGGTTAAATATCCAACAATACATGATGTTGTTTGCTATAGTCTGTTTCCATGACTTCAGAAAGTCTTTTTGATTACCTCAGTTGTAAGAAAGTGATATGTTACTGTTTGGCCAATCAGTCCAGCAACTATCGAGAACCTTTAGTCTACATGGTTCTGGATTGGGCCTTGGGCTTGCCTCTCTGGATCCTGTTATGGACTGGGTAGAATCTATACAAGGAACTCCTCACCCATCAGATTGAGGGGTAAATTGTATTTCTGTATTCTACATTGAATGAGAGACAGTTGTCATGCAACTCCTGAGGCCACTCGGGTCATCACCTGCAGATTAATGCATTCGCCACTCAGATTGAAGCAAGGGTTGATGACAGCTCCGCTCAACTTACAAAGGAGGAAACAACTACGAAGCTTCTCCAACGCCTTCGGAACTTGATGTGAGATTGAAAACCTGGAGTAGTAATTTTAAAGCTTGGATGTTGGGGACACTTTCTTTTGATGTTTTAGTATACCTCTGTGCAGTTGCATCATGGCACACTCATCATTGTACGCCTTATATATGTCCATGAAGTAGGACCTGATGGTATATCATAAAATCACCCGATGTCATAATGCTTGGCTTGCAGTATTGTGGTAAAAGCTTGAGATTACTTTGTCCCAACATATTCGATTCCACTGGATCTGAGCTGGATGCCATTTATGAAGGTTGCTACACATATAATACAAGCCCTTGGTCGTCTTTGATCAGATCTTCTGTCATATCCAGCCATCACCCAGGCTGCGAAGAGAGATTCCAAAGATGGGATTGAATATTCATATTAAAACATATTTGGATCAAGTGGTCTTATGTGATGCATTCTGCTTGTTATCTGGTCCAAGTTTCTTTGTGAAGATCCTGTCTGGAGTCCGGCTAGGCTAGTTGCTCTGGCAATAAACCTTATGGGGGTTGTGGCAACAGGTTCTTGGAGCAGCTCCTGAACAAGTGCCTAAAAGCTGTACCCTACCTCTCTTTTCCTCGGCTTCACTCTCTTGGTGAGACCCCTGCTGCCTTAAAGCCGGAATGCAAATCTGGCAACACCAAGAAAGAGACAGTGAAAGCAGCTTCCAAGAAAGGGAGAAAAGTAGGCAAGAAAGAGGCAGCACAAGGCAAAGGTGATGGAAAAGGGAATACTCAGGATTGCAAGGGGTCACATAAGATGCACCAATCAAGTATTCAGGATGCAATGGGAAGAGCAGCTGGAGCAGGAGCCTCACAGAGATCCCAACAAATGAGCATACCAGCTCAAGGTCCTAGCAGAAGTGGTGCTAGTAATAGCTCAGCTCTTGAACATTTAGAAAACTCCCATCTGGCACAAAAGGAGTCTTGTAACAGTCTGCTGTTGGATGAGCAAAAATGGAAGTTTCGAGCCCTCAATTTGGCCTGTGCAAGTATCTTGACAACTCATCAGGTTGGGTTTCTCTGTTCCACTTCCACTTGTTGTGTTGCATCATCGCTGGTATCCAAATTCACATGGTTTGATCTTCTGTCCTCAGAGCTGTTGCTTGGACTATCAGTGAGTGATCCAGCATCCAAGCCAAACATTAGCATGATGATTAAGCTCTCTCCCTTGGGTGGCTGACTACGACATGACCTGTACAAGAGAAAGATGTCTGTCTGTCTATGTTCTCAGCTTAAGCTTTCTGAGTACATATTCTTGCTGACACAGGCAAACAGTGATGCTGCTCTTTTTTGACACAGGAATGCTTATGTAAGGCAATTCCAAACAGAAAAATTTGTGTAAAGCTTGTCCTAAACCAGTGCTGTTTTTGTGCTGTCTTTGTGTCAGTTCAGAACACAATTGCACAATGCTGCTCTGATCCTTCTGCGCAGGTATGGTCCCAGGAGCCCATTAGATAATTTATTCTCATTTGATTCCATTTGTATATATATTTTCTGTCAAACAATAGAACACAGCAGTTGGTGCTATTGGGAAGGTAATTAAAGCAGCCTTGAAATAAAGGAAGTATGGAAGCAGCATTCCGAAGATGGAGAAAGGAAGAGATGTCAAAGATTTATCAGAAGATTCTTATGTGTAGTCCATTGTTGCCTCCCACAGGCACAGAGCTTTGATGTCCATGTTTGCTCAAGTAAAGTCTAACTCTGGACACTGTGGTTTCTGTTTCATCAGCTGCCTCTTCATCTCTACATTCTCCAGGATCTCCAGATGAAGCTGGATACATGCCTGGACCAACCAGCCCGCAAGCTGGCCCCATGGATGGTTGCTGCCCCTGCCCCCAAAGCACCCTCAGGCTTGGGAGGCCTGGCAGGATGTGATGTTCTGAAGAGACTGCAGCCTGTGTTTCCTAGTCTGAAGAGGCATCTTGACTCAGCAGTTGAACAGCTTCATTCAGGTTCTTTTTGTTAGATTCTAAGGGACTACTTTGCTGAACCAGTTGCAAGTGATGCTTGGTTGTGCTTCAATGACAAATTGCTTCATGTGCCAGTCCCTTTTGTTTGTATGGTCTGTCCTTTTGCAGTCCTTTCTTTACTCTTGGGATAATGTTTCCAATGGTTGAGCCTCTGCAGAAGATTGATGATTGTGAGGATTAGCAAGAAATCAATAAGAACCTCCATTGTTGTGTAAGAGATTGCCCTATTTATAGAGACCAATGGAAACATTTGATGGTCTACTCTCAACACTGTCTTGGAATCTGCTTTTGTTACTTCTTTTCCCTCTGGTCTTTGGTCCCAAGCTTTAACAATAGTTGATGTTGCTTGCAGCAGGTGCAGACCCAGAAAGGACAGAAGCAGATATTGCAACTTGTCAGGAGCACTGGAACCATGAATGTGTTGCTGCTGGAAACCCAATGACAATTCTGGATGTTTCAATCTCCGTGAGTGAAACAGCTCAAGCTGTGTTCATGGTCATCCTTCATTGCTTGTGCAAGGTGATGCTTGGGTGGATATTGCTTCAATTTTATTCACATTTAAGCACCTATGGACAGTGGTATGTTGATTTACCATGCAGATATATATTCTATTATAAACTTGTAAAACTGAGTGTTTCACATGTGATTAGAGCATTTTATCAGAACATAATGTTGTTCAGGTGGTACTTGCAGAAATCAACAAAATGGACAGTTTCCTTACACAATAGGCATTAATACTAAATTTCGCATGCTGTTGCATTGTGGAAATTGAATGGGCAAAGCTTGGTTTTGATTGCTGCATGTCTGTGACAGATACTAACCTATCCAGAGCTGACTTTGCTGGCCAACCTGCCAGTGTTGAAGGAGCTCCTTTCAGCTTTTAGCTCTGCAGAAGGTGCCAACCAGATGGTTATGGATCTTTGTCCCCAGCCTTCTCCAGGAAGCTTTGAATATGTCCTGTGTGGCACCTATGCTTACCTGGATAGCCTGCATGATGCAGGTGTCTGTCATCCCATAAGGCCTGAGACACAGTTAGTGTCATTCCAGCGTGCTTATAAGAGTCTTCCTATTAATGCAATTGAAGGGAAGGTCCTCATTAGACTATGCTTCCTGAAATTCTGTGTATTGGGAATCAGGGATGGCTCTTGGTCAAGCATGTATAGGAAGCTCAAAGGTTTCTGGATTGCCTTGCAGCAGCTGCAGCATCACTAGCTGTTGCAGCAGAACTGGTAATGGTGTTGAAGGCACTAGTAAACTGTGCACAGCAATGTCTAGAGCAAGCAACAGAGGAGAAGAGAAAACGTTCCAGCTCCTTAAGAGTGCCTGGACTTCTACCCCTCATTCGCACAAAACTGAGCAACTCTGCAGGCCGGGTGTTGACATACAATTCAGATGCACAAGAACCTTGGAAAAGCAAAGTGTGTTATATCTTTTCTCATATGAACCAGGCAACTTTAAAGTAGGACCACTAGAGATGAAGGTGGCAATTTCATAAGCAAATGACGTTTGTGACAGAGCTTTGTTATTTTTCCTCCAGGTGCTTTTCAAGTAGTTTTTTCTCATAAAGACAGAAGTTGATCAACTTAGTTGTTGACCATATCTTGCTGACATGGCAGGGGGATCTACTGCAGCAGCTACTCCATATGTTAATTCAGTTCAATTCATCTCCTATTGATCTACTTGAGGAGATAGCATGTACTGTGTTGCCTCAGGTAACCCCTTCAGCAGTTCTAATGATTTCACCATCTGCTCAAGTGTGCCACTAGTGTCAATAGCATATTGCATCTAGCATGTGAGGATTCTTTATTGTGTAACTGCAAGGTCTAATGGTTTGTATCTCACATATTTGGTGAAAAGTTTGCATTTCTTTCACCTCATTGGGATTGGAAGAGCATTAAAAGCCCAACATCCTTGGACCCTGATTCTGGCCCCAGCTTCATAGACTGCTGATGTGTCCTGAATTCTGTAAGGTGCCCGTCAAGGGAAGCAAGGGAGTACCAGGCTATCCTGCACTCAGCCCCACAACCCTCCTTATCTGGTACCGTGTGCATGTGAGTTAATACAGGCCTTTTTTGTACTTATGGGATAGTTGATCAATTGGGTTCTGCTGAGTAACACTTGATACACAGGCAGGTCGTTTGAATTTGCAAAGAAACTGATAGAAGCAACAGAGCTAATGTGATTTTTGGTCATGAGCTTATTTTAACATGTGCGTTTCTGCATGTTGGTGGATGGCATCACGAGCAGCATGAGGAAGTCCTGATTATATTCAACACAGTGGTAATGCCTTTACCTTGTTTGTTTGCAAAAGAGTCTGGAGAGATTTGTCAATGGATCCTGAAAGCATCATTTTTGTGTTTGGTGCTTGAATAAGGGGATGGGGATCTTTAAGTTGTTTTTGGATCGGTCTGTGGGAGATCAAATATGCAAGGGTTTGGGGATACATGTGTCTGCAGATGAAAGATATCTTGGCACAAAGTAAGACAAAGACATCCCTCACCAGAGATATGGTAGTCAAGCTGCTATCTCGTGCCCACCAATGTGTTAGAGTCCATGTAGCACTTGTCAACTTGACCAAGAGCCATGATAAGGTATGAAAATTTCTCCTGAAAGTCACCACTATGACCAGGTTTGAGTTGCCAGCTCCTTTATTTCTTGTGACTTTTTAATATGGCTAGGATATGCCCTTCATTAGTCTTTCCCTGGTTCTGTCCACAGTAGTTGGAGAGTTTGGTTGCATGCTAACTTATTCATGCTCTTTACCACAACCTCAGAGTGCAATCCATGCTGTTGCAGTGAAGTATGGTGGCAAGTTTGTGGATGCCTTTCTGGGAGGTACATGATGTAGCTCTATCCCACAATTGCAATGAATTGTGTCCTCTTCTTTTGCAAATGGGATTAAAAGATGTCCTGCTTGTGTCATTCTAACTCTGATTCTCTGAATTGGCAATCATAGGTGTAGAGTTTCTCCAAGCAAAGTATGATTTGCACAAAGATGCCATCAATGATTTGGTGTGTTGCCTTCTGAAAACCCAGCACTGCTGTCAAAAGAGTGGTGTTACTTGAAATAGCAATTACTTTGCAGTTAAAAATATAGTTCAGTCTTAGCTTTAATGCTTGTTGGTTTTCATTTTTTACTCAATGCTGTGTACTAATCTGCCTGGAAGTCACTTGTGCTGCATTGTTGCCAGCTGTACTGGTCAATGTGATATGTTAATTGCATCCATAAGCCACCTATGCTGTATGTTTTTCTTCAAGCTTTTCAGTGGCACTCTAATATAAGTTTTATGCTAACTTCACTTTTGTAGTCTTTCAGGTTAAGGAGCTTCAGAAAGCAACTCGTATTATACAAGCTCTATGCAGTGAAGCCAAGGTAAGATTGGTAATACTCCTTGGTTGGCATGCTTCTGTTCTCTGTTCACTCATAATGTCCTTTTCATCTTTCAGTTCTCACTAGAAGCAAGATTGGCCTTATTCCAGTTTTCTGTTAGGCAAAGCACAATGAAGATGGATTGGCTTGTTTCAAGTGCACTAGTTTCTTAAATACATCAAATTTCAGTAACAGTTGTCAGCCTTGTTGGCTTCCTCAACCTCTCCTGATTATGTTTTTTAAGCTTGATTTCTCGGATGAGTGGTCTGCATTGCTTCTCTGGTTGTGTCAAAGAGACCTTAATGTGTTCACATCCATCAATAAGCCAGAACTCAATATTCATTCACCTTTTCATATTCCTTGGTTGCATGGAGCAGGGTCAGAAAAGAATGCCTGTTGCATGCAAGGTGCCAGCTGTAAAACGATCCATGGAAAAGTTTGTGTTCTGTGTGAAGGCTCTTTTGCATGGTGCATCACATGGCAATTCCTTCTGGATGGGTAAGTTTTGATCTTAAACACATGTGGAAGTAAAAGTAGATTTCTGTAATTTTTCTCTGAGGATCCACAGATGGACATTATTAGTTACTTACACCCACACCCAGTGTTGGGAACAATGAAGCAAGTGGGAAAATACTTAGAATTGTCAGGAGGTGGTGTTTTCACCCATTCTTGTTGTTTTTGTTTTGGTACCTTGCATATTTTTTAGGAATTTCTTTATGTAAACACTTTGATATCCCGTTGTGCTTAATATTTGAATTGATGGTTAAGGTTACCTCAGTGGTGTTGCTTCTCAGGTCTGGCTGAGTACATACAAATGTTTGGTTTAGTTGTGTAGCTCATGGGTCTTATGCAGTCCTCGGTCCATCACACTGCAGGTAATTTGAAGCATAAGGATGTCCATGGGCATGAGGTCAGCTCCCAAGTCCATGTTTCCAGTAATGAGGATGAAGAAGACATTGAAGCAGAAGACCACGAATCAGAGACATGTGATGAAGGCAATGGTATTGATGAATACGGCAGCTAGTCCCTCTGTCCATTCAAATTTCAATAGTCCAATTACCTGCAAAGCTTCTACTTTAAAAGTTCAGCTCACAGGTACTGTTCAGCAGCTTAATCTCCAAACTCTAACAGTATCTCTGAGCTTCTGGTGAAATTTTGATGGGCATACAGTGTCAATTGCAGCCACATCCTGCATTGGGAATCCTGGTGCCAATGCTAGACATTGATCATATTCTGATTGTTGATCACTATCTTTTCTACACCATGCAGCTGCTAGATCCATATAATAGTAGTAACTACTGTTATAATCAATAGCGTCCATTTTTCTTTGTTATAATAGGATCAACTGCCATTATAAGGATCCTTACTCCTATTATAAGGATGTTATTGTAACTAAAACTATGATAGTATGCTGGTTAAAATGGACACCATTCTTGCCATAGTCACTCCTGCTATTATAAAAATCCTTGCTCCAGCCAGGGCAAATTGACCCCACATTCAGATTATAAAAAAAGCCCAAAAACTGATTTAAACCCATGTAAATGGGTTTTGAAGTTTTTACCAAGATCATAATGTGGGGTTTAATTTGCCCTGGCCCATTACTCCTATTATTTTCTTCTACATCCAGAAACAAAGACACCACTAGGAAATTTCATCCACAATAACAATGTAGACAGATGCTGAACAGTACTGCATTTAGCCAAAACTTCCATAGGCCATGCTGAACTTCATTACAGCAAAACCATCAGAAGAATCTTTTGGTTACTTTCATGGCTAACTGTGCAAACAGTGAGTACCTGTTCAAAGTGGCACTATACCTCAGTTAATTGGCTGAAGTGTTATACAAAAAATGCCAAAATAAAACAAAATGTGTTGCCCAGGTCGTCTATTAAGTATCAAGTATCAACCTCCAACAAGAGGTAGTACTCTCTAGTGAGGGCAACACAACGTATGTTTAAAAACTGGTGAAATCGCTCTTTTCTGGCCCCCTTTGCACCAAATTAGGCATGTACATATGCAAAACTTACCTGCAGATAATGGGGTTTCCTTGCATTGAAACCGAAGCATTCTAAATGTCCAAGTGCAACACCCCATGACATATTACCAGGAAACCACAAATTTAGTTGTTACCCTTATATATGAATATACAAATCAAGATGCGCACCTGACCATCCTTTCATAAGGACCTGTTACCCTGGGAGCAGAGTGCTAAAAAGGAATTGCAAACAACTGCAAAAAAAAAGGGGACACTCAGAAGGCAAACCTCAATTGCCACACATTTGATCGTATGTCCAGTAGTAGGCCCATGCAAAGTTTCAAGATTAGCAACCCAAGCCACATCACAACGTCATGCCTCCCAACTCTCCAGGGCGCCAGTATGAAGGATGACTTGTTTGTCACAGAGAGAAGATGACCTGTGACCTCTGCTGTCTACTGACTGACTATGAATAGAGGAAATTACTTCAAGCCAGCACAAAAGCTACTTGATCTGGTAGGTATACTGGCATCTAGGTGATCAGATCTTGTCCAACTTACCAGCTTTAACCACAGGGTTGGCTTTAGCTATGGCATCCCGTCCTGCTGTCTTATAGTCAAACGAGCAGCTGTGCTTCTCAGAGTATCGATGCAAGGAACAGAAAGTAAAACCACAACGGCACTTGAATCCTGTCAATCCTACTCGCTTCTTACATGAGAAGCACCGGTTAGGTTGCTCGCGGGTTTGCTCACCTCCCGCAGCTGAAGCAAAAGCAGCCTTTGCCCCACCTGATGATGGTCCTCCTGCCTCAGGCTGTTCCACGTGTGCTTCTATTGGCGCAACCAGAGACTGATGGCCTATTTCGCATGAACTTGCTGTCTCCGATACGAAATCCCTTTGAGAGGACAGAGCAGGACCCTTTCCTGCAGCAAGCTTGGCTGCAGATGTCTTGGCCTGCTTCAACACAAAGTCCCTGTAGCACTTGGAGCACATGCCCATCGTGGCTGCACTTCCGAAGAATCCACAGTTATTATTGCACAAAACAGGCCCCTCCAGAGGCTGGCCGCAACTCGTCTCTTCAAGTTGCCAACTATCCTCCTCAGCCATTCTGTGATGTGAAGCCTGATATAGAAGCCCGCTCCTGTACCGATAATTACTCGTCACGTAACGAAGATGAGCCAGCATCCAAATCTCTGGATGTAAAGAGCCCCTTATCTCCAAAAAGTTATCGCCGGCTCAGAAGAGCATCAGCCGCTCCAACAGCGTCCCAATATAGCGGACAGATAAGTTCACGAATTCAACTGCAAGCTTCACAGCAGGACAAATCCGGAGCTAAGATTAGATCCAGACACTCTCAAGCAAGCAACTCTCTTACGAAGCAGAAATCCACCAATCTTCCACGGTCACGAAATAAGGTAACCGGCCATGAGCGAGGACTAAAAAAGCACGAGTTCGAAAAGAAAACCAATTGCTGTCGGACTAGACTTCCAGATGAAATGAAACCGACAGGGCGGCAAATAATCAATTCCGCCGTCTCGAAAGCCGATACACTAATCCCCACACAAAAGACGGTCCGTCCGTCCGTCACCAAATGCGAACGAACCGCCTACAGCAACACCCTACAGAGACAGGGTTGTAATCATTGACAAAACTCGGGCCACAACGGCGATCGCACACGTCCTCTCAGTCTCTCCAAAACAAGAAGAGGTCACGGGACGCGCGAAACGAAAAGGGGACGAACGGAACGAACAAAGAGCTTTACAAAAACCACAGCTTCTCTCCAATTCAAATCACCCAAACCACACAAACAGACACAAACACACATCGTACCGTATTCCCGAACACGAATCCGGCCACGTTCTTAGCAGATGTCATGAGAAGACACAACCCACAGGGAAACCAGAACGTGATGGAAGAAGGAGCAATGGGAAAATGAAAACAAAAAGCGGCAACAACAACAGCCTCAATAACCAAAAGACAAAAGGCCCAAATCAAGGAACACAAAAAGAACACACCGAGTGGGTGGGACAGCAATGGCAAGACCAAATCAAAGAAGAACAGGAGGGCAAACCCCCTCTGAAGAATCCGGTACACGTAAAATGGACAAGGCCGAAAACACGGCAGATTCAGGAACGAGGGAGGTCGGCCATGGCGGAAAGTGAGCGATGGAGGACAGCAATGAAGTTTTAGAGTCTCTCGAGACGCGATACAAGAATTATTAATTTACAAAAACACAACCCTAATTGTTCAGTACTGCAAGACCACGCATTTGGGCTCTGTTGCTCATGTTCACTTGTAAGCTTGAATTTGATGTGAATCTCCACTTTACATAGTTAGCCTGGGCACACACCCCCTCGCCCCGCAAAAAACGTTATTTCAGTGACAAGTCGTTTATTTCATGGATATGCCATAATGTTTTTTATTAATTGATTAATTAATTAGCTATGTTAAATAATTAATTTATTAAATGTAAGCTAGGGAATTAATTTATTAAGTTGATTAAGTAGTGGATAGTAAATATGTAGCATAGATAATATGTGATTAGTAGTATAGGTTGTAATAAGTAGTAGGTAGATAAGTATTTTATTATGTGGGTATATGATTTTTAAAATAATAATAATAATAAATTAGGTAGGTTAGGTAATAGAAAGTAGATATGTAACATAGATAATATGAGTAAATAGCTAAGTTAAGTAGGTTTAGGGTTGCCTATTATGATTTAACCTAGGTTAGATTATAATGAATTAATTATAATATTTATTATTATAAATATGTAATTAATATATTTATAATATTTATTTATTTTATTTTTTTGAACAATTGAAAAATTGCCATGTGTTTTATGGCCATTGGTTTTTTAAATTATCAAGTGATTAAATTCTAACCATCCATCAATGGCACATTTGGTAGCAATGCAACTATCCCATATGTAGTCACAAATTGTGGTTCCATGTCGTACTAAGGAAGATCCATGGCAATGGATGAAATTTTTTGATTTAGTCGTAAGGTTTGTGACTACATTTTTAACTTCATGGCCATGTCATTTCTTTTGCAATTGACTCTCTTATGGGACTTGTCTTAGGCAATTAGGCTCTTTTTAATCGCATGTGTCCATTACAACTACAAATGAGTCACAAATGCGGTTATTGATTTTCAAATTTCTTCTAATGCATGGCCAAGGTTGTCAAATTGACTAAAGTGTTGACACTGAACCAAGTTAGACAACCTAACCTAGCATAAATACCGTAATACCTTTTCAAGTTTAGCACTGGAGTGCCAAATAATTAATTTAATTTTCAATTCTTAATTCAGCAATTAAAATTTGAATTTTAAAATTTTTGGTACTTTGTATTAAATTTATTATAACCAAATGCTTATAGAAGAGAAATAACCAAGTGCTTTTGTGTTAAATGGTTAGTAAATTATTGCTGAAAGCTATTCAAAGAGGTTCAAGGATTAAACTTGGTTGCCTACCTAAGTTTTTAAATTTTCGTCATAACTAACTATTAATATCCAAAAAATTCAGCAAATTAAAAAAACAATTATGCCAAACCTAAAAAAGTACTATGGTAATAAATTAATAGGTTATTTGTTATGTAACTTAACTAATTAGCTAATAGCCTAAACCTAGGTGTACTTAGTAGGCTACCTACGTAATGTAAGCCTATTATGTCATTTATTCATTAGTGTAAGCCTATTAAGTTAGTATCTTAAATGGTCTAGGTAGGTATTCAAGGTGGTATAACTTACTAAATAAACCTACTAACTATGTAAGTAGTTTACTAGCTTAGGCCACCTAGGCCTATTAAACATTTCTGACAGTTTAATGTTTATTCCCTTTTGTATTATATTATATTATATTTGAAAAAAATTTAAATGTATTTGAAAAATATATATGTAAAGTTTCTTTGAATAAATGAATGGTTACTTATGATCAAAAAATATAAATGTTGCATAAATATCAATTTTTAATTTAATTATGAAATATAAATACTTAATATTATGTATGTTTAGTCAGTGTTTTTTAATTCTATGTAAATTTTCTTTATTAATATATCAAATAATGATATATTTAATTAATTAATGTGTGGATTTATTAAAAAATTTGCATTCTTATACATATAATATTTTACTAATATTTTATGTTTAAAATTAAATAAAAATTAAATATAGTTGAAAAACATTTTCAAATTCATAAATGATAAGAAATGTTTAATGGACTAATGTGAAATCGCTGATATATGTAAATGAAGGTATTGTAATATTGGCCACATTGATGGTATAAGGTTATTTCAACAAAGTTTTGAATTGTAATTGTAATACCCTCATTTTTGTGATAATTTCATTACTTTTTACCATCAATGTTACCAACTTGACAATACCCTCATTTATTTGAATCAATATGTATGGCATGATATATAAGGTATGGAATAAATATAATTAAAAATATTCTTTTGTTTATGAGTTTGAAAATGTTTTTTTAACAATATGTAATGTTTAAGTAAAACTTTAACAATTTAAAATAATTATTAAGATATTAAATGTATAGGAATGCAAAAATATTTATAATTCCATACATACATTAATTAAGTATATCATTATTTGATATATCATAAATTACATTTTATATAAAATTAATAAATTACATTGACTAAATCTACATAATCTTAAATACTTGTATTTCAAAGTTTAATATAAACATTTTTTAAAATTTTAGAATTGATATTTATGCAACATTTAAACCAATTTTGGAGCAAGATGTCAATAATTTGAGTAGCACCAAATTTGATGTTGTCTCTACCAACTTCGGGTTTTGTTGGTGTAAACAAATCCTACAACATGCTATAAAGATTGTTGAATACCATTGTAGCCCAATTTACCTAAATTCCTTACTCGGCTAATATTACGAAATTCATCAATTTTTTGGCTACATAGGTAAGCTAACTACCCTTCAACCAAATTACTTGAATTAATGTTGGTAATTTGGCTGCATACTTTCCTTTGAGAAAGGAAACCTTCCATCCTTCCCAATCGACAAGTGCTTCTAGTGAAGCAATTTTTCGATAAATGGTCACCTCCCTTTCCTATTCTTTTTCCTTGTCCTTTTCCTTGGTTGGCTTAGTTAGTAGCTTGGTGATACCTAATTTTGGTAGGTGGAGCATTTCCACCACCATATTTTTGGTTATGAAAATCAGAACTCCTTGGACAATTGATTTAATGATCTTCGGATTGAAACGTGTTCCCTCTCGTTTTCACCAAAAAATCAATATAAATTTTTGTAGCATAACAATAGTGAAAAGAAAGAAGGAAAACTAAATGAACAATGCTTCCTTTTATACCAAAGTTCAAGTGCCTAAACCTAGTGTTGGATGCAAAAACCGTTCGTGGGTATGGATGAACCTTTTTTGTCCTTCCAACGTCGTTTCAATAGGTTGGATGAAATAACACCTTATCATGATTACCTCGACACCTTTTAAAAATTTGTCATTAGCAATTTTGTGATATAATCTTCCTTTGTGGATTCCATACCAGAACTATTCCATACCAATTCCAAACTGAAATGTTTAAAATCTACCTCAACCGATTATGGGGTGCACTACACCAAAACAAGATTTTTATTATAGGTCCTATTCAACTATAGTTGAATCAGACTTGTTGTTTATGCCATGTTTAGTCATTTTTTAAGTCATGGACGTCATTATAGTCATATAGGACTAGTCATGGATGCCATGTTTTGGCGTAATGGTGGAATCTTTTGTTAGAGATCCTAGATTGGAATTATTCATGGTTGGTTCCAAGTTGGAATTTGTTGTTGAATCGAAATCTCCAATTGCTTAATTAAAAAGGTATCATTCAGTGGAATTCCTTTTTTTTGGTTAGTCCCTACCAAAATCCGATTGATCGAAATCATTGCTAGTTCAATAGTTCGGTATTATGGTTTATCGATGCCAAAAATATTTTTTCAATTAACTGTGGTTTTTGGTGTAGACTAATTTTTGGTAGAACCATCCTTAAAGTCTTCTTGTGAATTCTCCTTATGATCTCCTCCCCCTTCAATGGTGACTTTTAATCCTCTACACTACAACAAAACCATGTCCTTTTCACTAGTGAAATTTAACTAACATGAATTGTAAAGTCCAAAAAAATTAACCACATAATTAACCATGTCCATTTTGACAAACCACAAAAGTAACATTGTCTATTATAACTAATTTGAATTTCATTTTAGTTAAAACATACATTGTAACTTCATACGTGAACTTTATGTAATGGTTATGTGTAATCAACCTACTAGTAATGTGATTAAAATTAGTGAATTAATTTACACATGTAATCAAAGTGATACATATATGACTAAAATCAGTCATTTATTTAACACGTGTACAAATGTGGCATTATTTAGATTATAATTATTCCTTGAAATAATCATATTTAATCACATGAACATGCCATGTCATTACATCCATTCACACGATTAGACAAAATGGACATGCCACATCATTTATTTAATCACATAGTTTGTTAAAATGGACATGCCACATCATCAATTCAATCACATAATTTGTTAAAATAGACATGACACATCATCAATTCAATCACACAATTTGGTAGAATGGACATGCCACATCATTGCATTTAGTCACACATTTAGTCATATTGAACATGCCACTATGGCACTATGCTAATGTTTAGTCATCTTACATTTGTCTGTTTCACTAGCACTTACTTGTTTTAAATTACTAGTCTTTTTTAACTTGTTCCAAAATTGTCTGAGGTTTGTTTTGACAGAAACAAAAGGACCACAAAATGGACAAGTTATGTAGTGGTACTAAAAATTTTATCCAAGTATCGATAGGGTTTCATCTTGTTGATGTTCACCAAAATAGGATTCAATTCAAACTTGTCAATGTTCATGAATAGTACAGTACTATTGGGGAGAAATGTATTTTATATGAGCCAAACCACCAATTTTTGAACTTTTTGCCCTTTGGAAACCACATAATTGTGGGCCCTATAGAAAAAGTTTTAATTTTGTGGTTTTGTTGGGCCCATAATGCCATGTTCCACTACCTTGTACTTGTTCGATCTACTACCTCTTGGCGGGTTTCATCCAAGTGTTCCAATTCTACCATGTGACTAGTGAAAATACGGGTGGGGGAAAAATCTCGATCGAGATGTGAATTGCCCGTACGTAGTAGGTATTTTGTCAGCATCAAAGGGCAAAGGCCATAAACTAGTTGGAATGTTGTGTGTCCTATACCTTGAATGTTGTGTGGTAAGCATATAGAACCTTGTGTAAGTCCTCATCCCAATTGGTATGGTTCTCATTCACCAACTTAGTAAGCAACAAACCAATGACTTTATTGGTGGACTTTGCTTGTCCATTACCTTGCGGGTAATAAGTGGTCAAGGTCATATGTCATAACAAAAAATGGTGTGTAAGAATCTTGATGGCATCATTAATGAAGTGAGTTTTTTTATCACTTATTAAAATAAGTGAACAACCAAACCTAGTGGGAATGAACTCATAAATGAATTTTGCCATCGCCGTTGTTGTATTGGTGTGCAACACCTTTGCTTCTACCCACTTGGTGGCATAGTTGGTTGATACCAAAATATATTTGTTCCTAGAATATATGGTGACTGGTTTGATTGGGCTGACAAAATCCAATCCCCACTTCATGAAAGGTTCTATTGGCAATGAAGTTACTAGTTTCACTATTTTACAATATATTAAATACCCTGTTCGCTAGCAATTGTCACAAGCTTGGCAATATTGAAGAAAATCCTTGTGCATCATGGGCCACTAATACTTGGCATCCAAGATTTTATGAATTGTGATTTCGGATGAAAAATGTCCACCATTGACTCCCTCATGCATTTCCTGTAGCATTGTGGGAATTTCTAAATCCTCAAGGCAACGTTTTAGAACTTGGTCTTGATCTTGATGATCGATATAATTTTCCCTATACCAAAGAAAAGTGTAAAGCTCTAAAAGTTAGTTTTTCTTTTGTTCTTGACTATAGTGAATCAGAAAAATTCCAATAATGAGGTACTTTAAAATTTCATGTAACCAAATCGGTTGTAAGAAGAAGATATTAACGTCCGTTGTTTGATTCGATACTACACTTTGCTTTGTGATATCGAACATCCAAGATAATGCATCTACCACCACTAGAAGAAAATCGAAAATATATGACTCAATATATGACTAAATTTATAGTCAAAAAGGACACATAGTTGTAAAGGACATGATGTGGCGAATGTCATCCAGTAATCATGAAGGACATTAGTCGACTCATTCATGCCACCTAGGAACCACATGTCATGAAACGTGGATGCCAACATGGATGCCACATGGTAACAGAGACATAGTGGGATCCATATGGCAATCACTTTGACCATTATTTAAATACACGTGTACATGGAAAATGACTACATTATGACTCCTCTTTATAACTAAATGACAAATATATGACTACAACAATACAGGTGTCATGTAATAGTTAACAAAGATATGATAACAATGTCATGTTGATATTACACATGGCATATATAGATTGGTCCATGTGGTAACACATGATTGGACCACTTAACATTTGAATATTTGATCACATGGCAATAATTTGTACATGTGTGGAAGGGGAAGCCAAAGTGGCGATCATATATTAGTGTAATATTTAAATGTTTTTGTAGTAATACTATATTGTTAGTTGGCCATGTATTTGACACATGGCAACATTTGATTTGTTAATGGTTAGGGGAAGGTAAAGTGGTAGTCATTAATGAATAGTTTTGGAGTTGTTGAATACTTTTAAGAAAACCATATAATAATCATTGTTTAGTTGGATATGTACATTTCATAGTAAAATAGTAATTATGGATAGCTTTTCATTCAACTCTAAAATGACTTCAATTGTTAATTATGCATGTGGAAATTCATATAGAACATTTAGTAATCTACTTTGTGACACATAAGAATGAACTAATTGGTGTCTACTTAGTTGCACCTAGACTTACATTTCATATAAAACCATTCTAAATCAACCTATACATTTGTTCAACCATAATAATCTATTAAAATCATTTTTTGTTGCAAGTAATAATTGATATGACCCAAACATATGGTCAACCACACTAAGGAATGGAGGAAAACAATGCATTCAAGGCCAACAATAACAAAGTAAAATACCAACAAGCACAACTCTAATGTTTGAATAGCTAATGATAATCAAACACTATAGAATTTGTATGGTCTATGTTAAAACCTTGTCAATTATGTACGGCCTTCACATACTTCCAATTCCACAAGGTAGAAGTGCCTACCACATCTTGCACTTTGGTCATCAAGTTCATGTGGGTGCATAAGTGGAACATCCCCCACATGAACAACCACAACATCAACTTTGACACAAAAAAATTGGAATGAAACAACCATGGAACTTGTCCACCCCCCAAAGGCCACTAATTTTGCCTAATGCCACCTTTTGTCTTGGATTTTTTGGGTTCGGCAACATCACAAACTGCCCCATAGCAAACTATAATCCAACCAAAAGTTAATGCATTAAGATCCTAACCAACATTTGTACAAAAAAAAATTGGTTTGCGAAATCAAGATTAAAAAATCAAACCAACAACAATTGGAGGTGTTTGCTTGTTGTGAGCTTGTTTTATCTTTGTTGTCAGTTATAAATGCTACCACCTTTACCCTCAATTCCTTCCCCGACAATTGGTGTTGCAACGAAATCAAGCCATGTAAATACACAAATGAAATGTTTAATCACACCTCCAATGATGAGCCAAAAAATTGCATACTCAAAATGTTGTTGGTAGTTTGTTCACCTGTCCTACAACTTGACCAATTTCACCTTCAACAACACTAAACCTCGATGGAGATTTCAATGTAGCTCGTCCTTTCTTGGTAAATAGTTTCTTAGATGGTGAAGGTCTTGGTTACAAAACAACCCAATTTTCACCTTCCACACTTTGAAGTTGGGGTGTAGGATTAGTTGTTGTACTTTCTATCCCCAACTTGTCAAATGGCATAAGGGCAATTTGGAGCTTAAAAAAACCAGATCCATTAACACATGAACCCAAAGCAATTTTTCCCGTAAGAAAGGAACGTGTGCTCTCATTGCCATTGCCTACTATAGAGGTTTCCAGTGGATTTGGATTGTGCATGGCAAGTGTTTCAAGAGGAACTACATGAGGTGAGGGTTGCTACTCCTCACAAGCAAATTTAGGTTATGAAATAGGACTTGCATGGTCTTTTATCTTTTCCAAAAACCCTGAAAACATCACCTTAATCTCAACTAATGCTTGATTATTCTCATTTGTTTTGTCCAACATACCTAAAACCTTGCCAACCAAATCATTTTGTCCGGTCTCCAAGTTGGTCAATATGACTAACATTCTCTAGCAATTGATAGTCCTTGTTTTAAGTAATCCACATGCCTAATTCATTTAAAATGAGATTTAAATAAAAACAAGTTAGTCATTTACTACAACCAATGAAAGCAAGGCAACAAATGGAAATTGCAAGAAATAAATGCATGGCAGCAAATCAAATTAGGGCAACACATTAACAACATGGCAACAAATCAAAATTTGGCAAGAAATAAAACATTGCAATAAAGGAAAACATGGCAATAAAATGAAAACATGACAACAAATGAAAATAGGATAGCAAATGAAAGTAAGAAGGTTCAAAGTGATCATGTATGTACTTTGTTAAAAGGCAAATGCTAAAAAAAAATTCCAGATTGTAACATCTTAGAGAGCCAATTTGTTTACACCCTTAGAGATTTTCAGTAATTTTAATCAAACTTGGTTTTTTTGCCTTTGTTTTTTCTACAATGTTAACTAACACTCTTTAGTAGAAATACTGTCACATGCAATTGTCATTTGTAACTAGTTTTTAATCACAAGTGACATTTGCAATTAAATTTTTTGTAGTAGCAAATAACAAGTCACATGCGAAGACTAATCGCATGCTATAATTGAAATATTTTTTCATCAAATACATATATGGCCGCCATATAGTGTATATAGTGTGGAACGTATGTCTAAACCTATGTTCCATGTAACATATGCCACATGGCACCTAGCTTATGTGGCACTTAGGTTTAGACATATGCCACGTGGCACTTAGGTTTAGGCATATGCCACGTGGCACCTAGGTTTAAACATGTGTCACATGGCATGTTTCTAAACCTAGGTGCCACATAAGTTAGTTATCGCATGGCACCTAGCTTATTTAGGGCTACACATATGCCATGTGGCACCTAGGTGTAAACATATGCCATGTGCCACTTTTAAGCCTAGCCTAAGTGATGACCTAGGCTAGGCCTAGACTTAGGCCACATGGCACTTGGGCTAAGTCTAAACTTACACCACTTAAGCTAGGGCTAGATTTAAGCCACATGGCATCTACTAAAAATACCATTTTTTTTTTGTTCAATTAAGGTTTAACCTTTTTTATTGGCTCATTTCAAAATGCAATTGCATTTTAATTTGTACATTGTGTTCCTAGGGCACTTCTTTATGTAGTTGACAAAACTAAAATGGGAGGCAAAACATATGGGATTAATTTTATAAGTTAGGTTGTAATTAGTTATGCAACTACTTGGGCTACTAGTGACTACCTAATTTAACTTACTATTTCTAACCTAACTTACAACTTATTGACCTAACCTATTAATTAACACATTTTATGATGTGGCACCTAGTCTAATCATGTTGCCATGTGGTGTGGAAAAAAAGGTTAAATAAGTGCCACATGGCATGGCCTAAACCTAACCTAAGTGCCACATGGCATGTCATATATAGTTGCCACATGGCATGGCTTAAGCCTTGCCTAATTGCCATATATCATGTCCTAGACCTAACATATGTGCCACATGGCACGACATAGCCTAGCCTAGGTGATGCATGGCACAACATAAGCTTAACTTAGGTGATGCATGGCATGGCATAGGCCTAGTTTAGATGCCTCGTGGCATGGATAAGTTTAACCTCAGTGCCATGTGGCATGGCATAGGCCTAACACAAGTGCCATGTGGCATGACCTAGGCGCAACATATGTGCCATGTGGCATATTGTATCCTAGCTTAGGTGCCACATGGCATGTCCTAACTTAGCTTAGGTGCCACATGGCATGTCCTAACTTAGCTTAGGTGCCACATGGCATGTCCTAACTTAGCTTAGGTGCCACATGGCATGTCCTAAC